>Ga0207658_10000008_pt1 | contig 265351 bp, 246 predicted proteins | sample KBSS33metaG_FD_184322 | JGI IMG/M metagenome (GOLD analysis project Ga0207658, IMG submission 184322) | Switchgrass rhizosphere microbial communities from Kellogg Biological Station, Michigan, USA - KBS S3-3 metaG (SPAdes) (version 2) | ecosystem: Host-associated > Plants > Roots >... | reverse complement strand
GAAACAGGGTCAGTTCGGCGCTCACGCTAGTTAACGGTCTTTAGCGACCCACTTAGTATCGAGCTACCGAACTGATTCTTGCCAAAACAATACGACGGCGCATTACAGATAAAATTTGACCATACAACTTAGTATGCGGATGCGTCCGCATTTAAAAATTAAACGCGATGCGTCGGTTGATTTTGGCTTTGGCGGTTAATGCAGAAGCGTCGGTTGATGTAGTCCATTTTCACCGCCATTGTTTTTATTCTAGAAGCCACGTCACCTCTGGGGTTGGCGCGACTGTCCCTAGTTGCTGTTCAAATTAACCTGACGGGTAACAACTGTCTAGTCAGACCCGCCAGGCACCTAAAAGTGGAGGCTGATCACGCGTATTTTCTTATGTCAGTGCGCCGTTAACCATTATCTAGTCACAAAACCTTCGCAACATATTCATTACTTAGCAATGCAGCGCCACTAGCCTAATAAAAATGGTCAGTGGAGAAACCAAAATGACCGCAGCCACCAAGACCGGTCGTTTGTCGATGCGCGCAGTATGGTTGTCCGATATTCATCTGGGCAGCAAAGATTGTCGCGCGGCTTATCTGCTCGATTTTTTGCAGCGGGTGGAATGCGACACGCTGTATCTGCTCGGCGATATCATCGATTTCTGGGCGCTGCGGCGTCAATTTATGTGGCCGGCGCTGCATTACGAAGTGCTGCGCGTGATCATGCACAAAGCCAAGAACGGCACCCGCGTGATCTATGTGCCAGGCAATCACGATGATGTGATGCGCGAATTTGTCGGACATCATTTCGGGCCCGTGCAAATTCTGCAGGAAACCAGCCACGTCACTGCCGATGGTCGGCAATTACTGCTGTTTCATGGCGACGTGCTCGATACGCATGTCCAGCTCGATTTCATCTCGCGCCATATCGGCGACGCCGCTTACGATTTTCTGATGTGGGTGCATCGCTGGGTCGGCCGTGGTCGGCGTGTGCTTGGTCTGCCGTACTGGTCGCTATCGAGTTACGTCAAAAATCGGATCGGCAATGCGCGTGCTGCCATCGCCGCATTCGAGCATGCGGCATTGCAGGAAGCAAAACGGCGGGGTCTCGATGGCGTTGTCTGCGGGCACATTCATCAGGCCGAAATAGCACTGCGCGACGGTTTGTTGTACTGCAACGACGGCGACTGGGTCGAGAGCTGCACAGCGCTGGTCGAGAATCACAACGGCGTATTGGAAATTCTGCACTGGTCGGATTTTTATCAATCGGTCAAGCAACTGCACGGCAGCAGCGAAGAGTTGGTACCGCTGCCGCTCGCGCTGCGTCTTGCCCAATAATATTGCGGCACAAAATCGCGGTAAGTCACCAAATTGCCACACGAACGCCACCGCTTTGTCATTTCGCCTCGCTAGTGTTACAGCAACCCGAGGAGGAATAACGCATGATTTCTGTCGAGCACGTTGTTGCCGCACGCTTTCCTGATTTCCAACTCCGCAATCCTGCCATTTATAAAACCGTGGTCGCGGTGTTGCGCTATTTGTTTCGCGAATCGGAATTTCGCCGCTTCGCCGAACGCTATCCGCATCTGACCGGGTTTGATTTCGTCGAGCAGGCGCTCGATCATTTCGATTTCGGCGTCACCGTCAGCGATCGTGAGCGCGAGCGTATTCCGGCGTGGGGTCGCGTCGTGATTGTGGCGAATCATCCGATCGGTAGCCTCGATGGCATTGCGCTATTGAAGCTCGTGGGTGAGGTGCGCCGCGATGTCAAAGTCGTTGCGAACGATGTGCTGTCAGCGGTGGCACCGCTGCGCAATTTATTGTTGCCGGTCGATACGTTCGGAACGCGCACGACACGCGATAATCTGCGCGCTATCGAGCAGCATTTAAATAATGATGGCGCCGTGATTATTTTTCCGGCCGGTGAAGTGTCGCGTATGGGCGCCACCGGCGTGCGCGATACACGCTGGCGTCATGGTTTTCTGCGGTTCGCGACAAAAACGCGCGCGCCGATTTTGCCGATGTTTGTCGATGCGCGTAATTCGGTATTTTTCTACAGCTTGTCGATATTGGCTAAGCCGTTATCGACGCTGTGGTTGGTGCGCGAAATGTTTAAGCACAACAACAAGAACATGCGCGTGCGCATCGGTCAGGCGATCGGTTTCGAGACATACAGCGCACTGCCGCTCGACAGTAAAGCGAAGGTAAAACTGTTTCGTCGCCACATTTATAAAATTGGCAAGAATCGCGGCGAAGGCTGTTTCGAAACCGCTGCGGAATCGGTTGCGCATCCCGAAGATCGGCAGCAATTGCGCGCGGAAATGCGCGGCTGCGAATTACTCGGCACTACTCATGTAGGAGCTAGCAAGGAAGGCATGGCGATTTATCTGTATCGATTTGCCGGCGATTCGACCGTGATGCGCGAAATCGGCCGTTTGCGCGAAGTAAGTTTTCGCGCGGTGGGCGAGGGCTGCGGTCGACGCCGCGATATGGATGTATACGATCAGGATTACGATCACATCGTATTGTGGGACGACGAAGCGTTAGAGCTGGTCGGTGCCTATCGACTGCGCCAAACGCGCGATTTAAATTCCGTCTCGCAAACGAAACTCTACAGCCACACGTTGTTCGATTATCGCAGTGAAGCCGCGCCCTATTTGGCGAATGGAGTGGAGCTGGGTCGCAGTTTCGTACAGCCGCGTTATTGGGGGCGTCGCAGTCTCGATCTGCTGTGGTACGGCATTGGTGCCTATCTCAAAAAATTCCCCGATATCCGCTATCTGTTCGGGCCGGTGTCGATCAGTAATAGTTATCCCACGAAAGCAAAAGAATTGCTGGTCAGCTTTTATCGGCATTATTTCGCTGCGTCGCAGTCCTGGGCGCAAGCGCGGTTGCCGTATCAATCGAGCCCGATCGATTCGCGCTGGACGAATTTGACTTACAGCGAAGGTTTCACGCAACTGAAAGCAGAATTAAGTGCGCTCGATTTATCGGTGCCGACGCTTTACAAACAGTATTCGGAATTGTGCGAGGACGGCGGTGTGCAGTTTGCCGATTTCAATATCGATCCGGATTTTTCCGATTGCGTCGATGGTCTGGTGCTGGTCGATCTGAATTACATAAAAGATACCAAGCGCAAACGTTATCTGGCGAAAGACTAATTAATACGTCAGCGCTCGCTGCGGTTGCGCATGTTGCAGTAACGATGGCGGCAGCTCGATCGCTTCCGGTTGTCGCAGCTTTTCGAGCAGTTGCCAGCCTTCGGGCCACGCGCCGTGTCCGGATTCGATATTGATATGACCGGCGTCACCGGCGCAGAAAATCGGTAATTCCCAACGCTGTGCCCACAATTGCGCTTTGCGCCACGTCAACCACGGATCGCTGAGACTGCCGACCACGACGCCTGGCACCGGCAACGTCGAGTGCGGCAATATCTCCGCGAGTTTGAATTTATCGGGATCGGCCGGCGCGACCAATAATACGCCGCGCACGCGATCGCGCAATTCCTCTAATGCCACCACGGTCGCCAAGCAGCCGAAGCTATGCGCGACGATATAGCTATCGTCGAATCGGTTCGCTGCCGCAATGGTGGCATCCACCCAGCTCTGCAAATCCGGTTGCTGCCATTGCGACAACACAATGCGCGCAGCATTGGGCAGACGCTGCTGCCATTGCGTCTGCCAATGTTGCGCACCGCTATTGCCGAGACCGGGAACGATAATCACGCCAGTCATTGCTGCTTCCGGTTTAAGTCATCGATGACGCAGCATAAAAAGGCGGGGTGGCGATTAAAAATATTATTTTCGGCTGAGCTTATAACCCGCGTGGCCGCCGGCGAATTTTTTCACGCGGCGGCTAAACGGTTGCGCGTGCATTCCCACAGTAAATCGCACATCACCATCTTGTCGTGCCAGTCGCCTTCAAGTACCCAGTCAGTCAACGTCGCGGCAACATCTGGATATTGAATGGCGGTCACACTGTGTTCGCTGCGCAGCCACTCGCCTAAATGGGTTTCAGTCAATTCATCGACTGCGCTGCCCCAGCCCAATTGCCGCAATGCGAAGGCATTCGATAGTTGTTCCATTTGACCTTTGACGGGTTTAACCAGCGTCGGAATACCCATGTGCAGACATTCACTGACTAACTCGAAACCGGCATTACAAATTACCGCCTCGGCGCGCCGCAGGTCATCGCGAAAGCCATGCAAATTGGTGAGGCGCAAGCTGACATTTTCCGCTTCACCATTGGCGAGGTCCGGCGAATATTGCACGAATTTAAAATCGTGAAAGCGATTCAACAATGCGGTAACACCCGCCTGATCCTCGAAGGGCAAATACACGAGTACATGGCGTCGCTCAGTGCGCTGCAAATGCGTATCGATGATCGGCGGCAGAATGTCGGTATCGAAATGATGCCAGTGCAATCCGATCGGAACATCGACCGGCGCAAACCATTTCATCACTAGTTCGCTGGCGAAATTACCGCCGGTGCGCGGAATATTCGTGCTGAACGCATATTGATGACCGATGCCGATACAGGTTTTATTGCTGAGCTTTGCGGCCCATGCAGTGACGGGTTCGAAATCGCTGATAACGAGATCGTATTGATCGATATCGAGTCCGCGCACATCGCGGATTAATTCGAGCGCGTGCGTTTGCGCAATCGTGGGTCCATACAACACGGCGCCGTTTTGCTGCACCATAGTTAAGCCGCAGCGATGTTGGAAATCACCGAAGATTTCCATGTCGAACAAACGCTCGCGTTCGCGCCCGGAAAACAGATACGTCACATCGGCGCCGCGAGCGCGCAAATGCGCGGCCATTTTGCGTGCGCGACTGATGTGCCCGTTGCCGGTGCCTTGAATACCGTAGAGGATTTTCATGCGGCGAATGCCCTTGTTGGTTCATTAAGAGGAGGGGGATTGATTGCGATTCGAGAATTATTCAAATCAGAAGGGGGCGGCGATGACGATATCGTTGATCAACCACGCGATACTGCTGCCGATCAATGCGCCGGCGAGAATATCGGTTGGGAAGTGCACGCCGAGCACCACGCGCGAAACACCAACCGCGCTCGCCCACAGATACATCGGTACTGCGAGCGCTGGCGAATACATCGTGGTCATGGTGGCGAGCAGGAAAGCACCGCAGGTATGGCCTGACGGAAAACTGAAACGATCGGACGCGATGATCACGCTGGTAAAACTCGGAATCGCTTCCGGTGGGCGTTTGCGTTGGCAGGTGTTTTTTAATACCCAATACAGCGGACGTTCGAGTGCGAACGCCATCGCCACCAACAGAAAGAAATGGCGGCCCTGTGCGCCATCGTGCAGCCAGATCAAACTCGGTAGCAGTACCTGCATCAAGCCGTCGCCGCTGCGTGACAGAGCGCGTGCTGCGGCGATCCACAGCTGGCGATGACGCCGATGGATGAACCACAGCAGCATGCGTAAATCGTACGGATAAATGCCGTGGTGGTAGAAGCTATGAAACCAACGCGATCTGTTCATCATGTGATCAGCTTGCAATCGACCGATTGCAAAGTTGTGACGCATGCATGACAGTTTTATGAAAATGAAAGGGGCGTGGCAGGAATTCCGCGTTGTCGCCATGGACTACCTGTGACAGACTCTCGCCATGCGCGCGTTACCCCGATCTTATTGGTTTGTTGGTCTGCTGTGTGTGCTCCTGATCGGAGCGCGCATCAGCGGCGCGCACTGGCATTTGTGTTTTGATCACGCGGAGCCGCCGCAGACCGTGCATGTGGGTGACATCGATCACCACGGCGACTTCACATCCAACGTTCCGCATCAAGATGTCGATTTGCAGCTGGTGGATGATGGCCTGCTTAAAAATCTACTGAGCGGTGTGGATGCACCGACGCTGCTTTCGCTAATTCTTTGCCTGTGGCTATTGCCGCGCCGCGCTCGATCAGTACCGCATTCGCACTACCGTGTTCCTGCATTTCTCAACGATCCTCGTTCTCTGCACGCGCCACCGCGCGCACCTCCGCTCTAACTCCCACACCTTAAGTACATCGCGATAGTCATCGCGATTGCCTGCACTTGCTGGCGTCGTTTTTCCGTGAGCCCGTTTTTCTTCGGAGCCCATTGTTCTGTGGAGTTAAATTTTTTTCGGAGAAAGCCCCATGAATTTTTCGTGGCCACGCGGCCTGGTCGCGTGTGTTGGGGTTATGACCCTGACGTTATCAACGGTTCACGCTGCTGAGTTTTTAGAGCCGCGCGGTGACTTAACGCTGGCCACTGCCATCGCCGCTGCGTTGTTGCGCAACCCCGCACTGCAAAGTGCCAGCTTCGATGTCCGCGCCGCTGAAGCACGTATTGCCCAAGCGAAGCTCCGGCCCAATCCAGAGTTGGGTATCGCGCTGGAAAATTTTGGCGGCAGCCTCGGTGGTACTGCCGTACTCGAATCGACCTTGACCTTGAGTCAGGTGATTGAGCTGGGCGATAAGCGCGAGCGCCGCACAGATGTTGCGCGTTTTGGCCGCGACACGGTGGTTATCGAACGCGAAGCCAAACAACTCGATGTGCTCGCCGATGTCACGCGCCGCTTTATCGACGTCGCTGCGCAGCAGGAACAATTATTGTTGATGCGGCGCAGTAGAGCGTTGAGTGAAAAAAATCTCTCTGTTATCAGTCGCCATGTCGAGGCGGCGCGCTCACCTGCAGCAGAAAAAAATCGCGCGGTGATTGCACTGGGCCGCGCACGCCTCGAAGAAAAACAAACCGAACAGATACTGCTTAGTGGGCACCGACGGTTAGCCGCGTTGTGGGGCAGCACGGAGCCGCGTTTCGGCGATGCCAAAGCTGATCTGTTTGATTTACCGCCTGTAGCTACATTCGACGAATTAGTCGGTCAGCTGAACAGCAACCCTGATTTTCTGCGCTTCACCAGCGAAACACGACTACGCGATGCCGAGTGGCAATTAGCCACGGCAGAAGCGAAATCGAATGTAACGGTTGGCGCCGGTCTGCGGCGTTTTGAAGAAACCGGAGACACGGGATTTGTGGTGAATTTCTCGATGCCGATTCCACTCGGCAATCGCTATCAGGGCACGATTCGTGAAGCCAGTATTCGCCGCGATCAGGTTCAAGTGGAAGAGCAGGCCGCGTTCATCACGACGCAAGCAACGTTGTTTGAATTTTATCAATCGCTGCAATTGGCGCGCGCGCAGGTGACTAGTCTGCGCGAAACATTAATTCCGCAAGCCGAGGCGGCACTGACGCAAACCCGTTACGGCTACGAGCGCGGACGATTTTCGTATTTGGAGTTGGCCGATGCGCAGCGCGAATTAATCGCCTTGCAGCGTGACGCCATCGTTGCTGCGGCTACCTATCACCGTGTTCGCGCTGAAATCGAACGCCTTACCAACACCTCCTTGGCTCAGGATTAAATGCGATGAACTCGAAGCATGTTTTGATCAAATATTTTTTTACGTTGATATCGGTTGCTGCATTGCTGTCGGCTTGCAGTAAATCGCCATCGAATACGCATCACGCAGAGGGCGAGCACGCAGAGTCGGACGCCGTCGAATTTGAGCGTGGTCCCCATAACGGACGTCTGTTGCGCGATGGTGATTTCGCTATCGAAATAACGATTTTTGAAAAAGGTGTACCGCCTGAGTTTCGCGCGTATGCCACCGATAAAAATAAACCGATCGATCCAGCATCGCTGCATTTAACTATGGAATTGGCGCGCTTTGCCGGCGTGGCGGATCAGCATCGATTCACCGCGAAAGATGATTACCTCGTCAGCACTGCAGAGGTGTATGAGCCACATTCCTTCGATGTGACGGTGACGGCCGAATATCAAGGTCGTCGTCATCGCTGGACCTATGCAACCTACGAAGGCCGCACAGTAATTAACGCCGCTGCCGCGCAAGCGAGTGGCATTCAAACCGCGACGGTCGGGCCGGGTGTTATCGAAGAGCACATTGCACTTTACGGCGCGATTCAACCGGATGCCACGCGTGTGCGCTCGGTCATCGCGCGTTTTCCTGGCGTGATCCGCACTGTCGATGTCGACGTTGGTGCTCAAGTGCGTGCGGGGCAAACCTTAGCGAAAGTGGAAAGCAACGAAAGTTTGCAGACGTATGAGGTAACGGCACCTATCGCTGGCATGGTGATTCGACGCAGCGCGAATTCAGGCGAAACCACAGCAGCACAATCGCTGTTTGAAATTGCCGATTATTCGCAAGTATGGGCAATCTTGAATGTATTCCCGCGCGATCGTGCCCGCATTCAAGTCGGTCAATCTATTGCCATTCGCGCCGCGGATGGTGCAGCGATAAGCACTGGCAGTATCGCCGCAATCAACGTTGGGGCCGGCACATCATCTTCGCTGAGTGCACGTGTCGTTCTCGATAATCGCGATGGGCAATGGATACCGGGGCAATTCGTGAATGCGGATGCCATCGTCGCTGCCACCAACGCGCCACTGGTATTGCCGATGAGCGCGCTGCAAACCTTCCGCAATTGGAATGTGGTGTTTTTAAATGCCGGCGAAACCTATCAGGCGCAACCGGTGGAACTCGGTAACAGCGACGGCAAAAATGTTGCAATCACACGCGGTCTGACCGCAGGCATGTCCGTGGTGATAACTAATTCGTATCTGATTAAAGCCGATATCGAAAAATCCGGCGCGAGCCACGATCACTGATCAGCAGCGCAGACGTTGGCGGCTTTTATTCAAAGTAAAAAGAAGCAGGGTAGAGAAAATCATGCTAGAAAAAATTATTGCGTTATCGCTGCGGCGACGCTGGCTGATATTAGCCGCAGTGTTAATGATCGCGGTTTACGGCGTATTCAATTTCCTGCGCTTACCGATCGATGCGGTGCCAGATATCACCAATGTACAAGTGCAGATCAATACCGAAGCGGACGGTTATTCGCCGCTCGAAACCGAGCAGCGTGTGACATTTCTGGTCGAGAACGCGATGGCCGGTTTGCCCAAGCTAAATTACACGCGTTCGTTATCGCGCTACGGTTTGTCGCAAGTCACGGTGGTGTTCAAAGAAGGCACCGATATTTATTTTGCGCGACAAATGGTTGGTGAGCGCATTGCGCAAGTGCGTGCGCAGCTGCCACTGGGGTTGGAGCCCGCGATGGGGCCAATCGCGACCGGGCTGGGCGAAATATTTATGTTCACCATCGATGCCAAACCCAATGCGCGTAAAAACGACGGCACGCCATTTAATGCCATGGATTTGCAGGACGCGTTGCGCTGGATAGTGCGCCCGCAACTCGCCAAAGTGCCGGGTGTTACCGAGGTCAACAGCATTGGCGGTGAGGAGCGGCAAGTTATCGTCGCGCCGCAGCCCGGCACCTTGCTCGCCTACGGTTTAACGCAACAGGATCTGGTGGATGCGATCGCGCGTAATAACGCTAATCGCGGTGCCGGTTATATCGAGCGCAACGGCGCGCAATATTTAATTCGCTCGTCGGGTCAAGTGGCCGATCTAAATGATGTCAAACGCGTCGTGGTTAAAACCGTCGACGGTACGCCACTGATGCTGGGCGATGTTGCCGATATTCACTGGGGCTCTGCATTGCGCACCGGAGCCGCCACTATGAACGGTGAAGAAGTGGTGCTCGGTACTGTATTTATGCTTGTGGGCGAAAACAGCCGCCAGGTAGCGCGCGCCGCCGCAAAAAAATTAATCGATATTCAAAAGAGTTTGCCCGCCGGGCTGGACGCCAAGGCCGTTTACGATCGCACCGTGCTGGTTGATAAAACCATCGTCACCGTGCAAAAAAATCTGCTCGAAGGAGCTGCGCTGGTCGTTGCCGTTTTATTTTTATTGCTCGGCAATTTACGCGCCGCATTGATCACGGCCGCGGTAATTCCACTCGCCATGCTCATCACTATTACCGGCATGGTAAAAAATCAGGTATCGGCAAACCTGATGTCGCTCGGCGCGCTGGATTTTGGTCTGATTGTCGATGGCGCCGTGATCATCGTAGAAAACTGCATTCGTCGATTGGCAGAGGCGCATCACAATCGCAGCGCGCCGCTGAATTTACGCGAGCGAATGGAAACTGTGTACGCCTCGACGACCGAAGTCATACGGCCGAGTTTGTTTGGGGTGGGAATTATTGCCGCCGTGTATTTGCCATTGTTCGCGCTCACGGGTGTCGAGGGCAAAATGTTTCAGCCGATGGCGGCAACGGTGGTGATGGCTTTGATCGCGGCGCTGGTGTTATCGCTGACATTCGTGCCCGCGGCCGTCGCATTATTGTTGCGCGGTCACATCGAGGAAAAAGAAAACTTCGTCATGCGCGGTGCGAGCCGGCTGTATGCGCCATTGCTGACAGTAGTGCTGAAGTGGCGCGGTACCGTGGCGATGGTTGCGGTGCTACTGGTAGTGTTGTGCGGCTTGCTGGCAACACGGCTCGGCAGCGAGTTCGTACCCAATCTGGATGAGGGCGATATTGCGCTGCACGCATTGCGTATTCCTGGCACCTCGTTGACGCAGGCTGTCGCAATGCAAAAAGTATTAGAAAAGGAAATTGCGAAATTTCCTGAGGTAGAACGTATTGTCGCCAAGCTCGGCACTGCGGAAGTAGCAACCGATCCAATGCCGCCCAGCGTGGCTGACACATTTATTTTGCTTAAAGATCGCAGTAAATGGCCCAACCCAAAGAAATCGAAACTCGAACTGGTGGGCGAGTTGGAGCACGCGGTAAAAAAAATCCCCGGCAATAATTATGAATTCACACAACCGATACAAATGCGCTTCAACGAATTGATTTCGGGCGTGCGTGCGGACCTCGCGGTAAAAGTCTATGGCGACGATCTCACTGTGCTGGCTGAGCAGGCGTCGATTATCGAATCTGTGCTTAGCAGTGTTGTCGGTGCAGCGGATGTAAAAACCGAACAGACCACGGGCTTGCCGATGATGACGATCACACCCAAACGCGATGTGTTAGCGCGTTACGGTTTATCCATTACCGACGTGCAAGCAGTGGTCGGCACTGCGTTTGGTGGTAACTCGGCAGGCACGTTGTTCGAAGGCGATCGACGTTTCGATATGGTGGTGCGCTTGCCCGAATCACTGCGCAATGATCCCCGCGTCATCGAGCAGCTCACCGTGGCGCTGCCTCAAGGTGGTTATGTACCGCTGCGTGAAGTGGCGGACGTGACGACCGCATTGGGACCGAATCAAATCAACCGCGAAAACGGTAAACGCCGCGTAGTGGTCACGGCTAACGTGCGCGGGCGCGATCTCGGTGGTTTTGTTGGTGAAGTGCAGCAGCGAGTAAATGGCGAGGTGCAATTGCCGGCCGGTTACTGGCTCGAATACGGCGGTACGTTTGAACAATTGCAATCCGCCAGTCAGCGCTTGGCCGTTGTCGTGCCGGCCACATTGGTGATGATTTTTGGATTGCTGTTGTGGGCCTTCGGCAGTTGGCGCGATGCGTGGGTGATTTTTTCCGGTGTGCCGCTGGCGCTCACTGGTGGTGTATTGGCGCTGTGGCTGCGCGGCATTCCATTGTCAATTTCAGCCGCGGTTGGATTTATCGCGCTGTCGGGCGTCGCCGTATTGAATGGACTCGTTATGGTCAGCTTTATTCGTCGACTGCGCGAAGAGCATCGTGAGCTTGAGGAGGCAATCATAGAAGGCGCGATGGTGCGCTTACGGCCGGTGTTGATGACGGCACTCGTTGCGGCACTCGGTTTTGTGCCGATGGCATTGAATACCGGTATCGGCTCCGAGGTACAGCGTCCACTCGCTACCGTTGTCATCGGCGGCATTGTGTCGTCGACGTTGCTGACATTGTTGGTATTGCCAGCGCTATATCGACTCGCCTATCGCGGCACTACTTTATTAGGCACGTTGCATACCCCATCTATTCAGCGCCGTGAGCCGTCGCTACCGCAGTAATTTCACCGGCATAAAAAACGGCTCCAGTTGAAGCCGTTTCACGATCGAAGAAATACGCTGGCGTGGTGCGAATTATTTATTTCTTGATGTAAAGAATACCGCCGTCGATCTGCGGGTATTTATCGCTGGTCCATTCGATTAAATCGGCATCGAACTTCTTCGTGCATTTCTCCGCCAGCGCATAAAACGGTGACCGCCCCGGATCGGCAATCGCGATGCGTTTGGCCCCAGCATCGAGCGCGCGCTCGATCAGCTTGTACAGTGGTTTGACCATTTCATCCCAAAAACAAATATCGGAACCGATCACGGTGTGCACATCGTTCAGTACCTTGCCTTTCACCGATTTGAAATCGCCATGGTGCGTATTGACATCGACCTCGTTCAATTCGGCATGTGCGTGCAGAAATGGAAATACCGCGTCATCGGCATCGACGCCTAACACTTTCGATTTGAAAGCGCGTGCACAATAAATACCGCCGAGTCCCCAGCCGCAGCCGACATCGATCACGCGTTTGCGTTTCGGCAGTGGATGCTGCTCAAGAAAGTCCATCAATAAATCCGCCGATGGCCAATGCTTGTTGCCATGAATCGATGCGACATGGCCGTCGCGGCGCAATTTACGCATCGCTGGATGACTGGCGGTCATGCGCTGAATCTTGAAGCGTTCAAATTGTTGTTTGGAAGGCACGGCGTTACCCCAATGGCTCGATGAAAAATAAGAGCCGATTCTAGCGGATAATGTCGCGATTTGTAGCCTCGCCGAAAGTTGCAGATAAGCGGTGGTGGCGTTAGGCTGCGCGGCGCTGAAATATATAAAGGAACGGAGCATGGCAAATCTATTGGTGACCGGTGGTGCCGGCTTTATCGGTGCGAATTTCGTGCATTATTGGGTGCGCGAATATCCGCACGATGCGATCGTTGTGCTCGACGCGCTGACCTACGCCGGTAATCGTCAAAATTTGGCTCCAGTGCAAAACGCCAATGTGCAGTTGGTGGTGGGCGATATCAACGACACGGTGCTGGTCGAGAAATTATTGCGTGATCGCCACATCGACACGCTGGTGCATTTTGCCGCGGAAAGCCATGTCGATCGTTCGATTACCGGCCCCGACGCATTCGTTACCACCAATGTGATCGGCACGCATAGCCTGCTGAAAGCGGCGCGTTCGGTATGGTTGAGCGGCAGCGGCAGACCGCATCGATTCCATCATATTTCCACCGATGAGGTGTTTGGCTCATTGGCTGCCGACGAACCTGCGTTTCGCGAGAACAATCAATATCAGCCGAATAGCCCGTACTCGGCGAGCAAGGCCGGCTCCGATCATCTGGTGCGCGCGTATCACCACACTTACGGTTTACAGGTCACCACCAGTAATTGCTCGAACAATTACGGCCCGTATCATTTTCCGGAAAAACTGATTCCGTTATGCATCACCAATCTGCTGCTCGGCAAGCCGCTACCGGTATACGGCAGCGGCCGCAATATTCGCGATTGGTTGTATGTCGAGGATCACGCGTATGGCATCGATCGCGTATTGAAGCAAGGCGAAATCGGTGAAACGTACAACATCGGTGGCAATAACGAGTGGGCGAATATCGATGTGGTCCATGAGCTGTGCAAAGTAATCGATGCGGAATTCGCGGCCAATTCGAATTGGGCGCAACACTTTCCTGCCGCGCTCGCGGCACAGCAACGCGCCAGCAGTGAGTCGATCATCTTCGTCACCGATCGTCCCGGCCACGATCAGCGTTACGCGATTGACGCCACCAAGGCACGCGACGAACTCGGCTTTGCGCCGCGCGAATCGTTCGCCACCGGGCTCAATAAAACCGTGCGCTGGTATTTGGAAAACGCGGCATGGTGGCAGGCGGTGTTGGATGGTAGCTACAGAAACTAGCCAATGAACATGTCATCAGGCGCCGCTAATTGCTGCGGCGCCTAATCAGCGCGTTTAACAATCCTTGTAATGCTCCCGATAGCGTTCGCGCAGCGGCACTTTGTGTAATTTGCCGGTGGCGGTATGCGGCAATTCGTTGAGCGCAACGATATCGTCCGGCAACCACCATTTTGCGACACGCGTCGCTAGATGATTGAGAATCGATTGTTTGTCGAGTACGCAATTGTCTTCGAGCACAACCAGCAGGAGCGGGCGCTCATCCCATTTCTTATGCGGCACACCGACGACGCACGCTTCGCGTATCTGTGGATGACTGATTGCGGCATTTTCCAATTCGATGGAGCTAATCCATTCGCCGCCGGATTTCACCACGTCTTTTTTGCGATCGACGATGCGCACGTAATTATCCGCATCGATGGTTGCGACATCGCCGGTATCGAACCAGCCGTCGATGGTCGAATCGGCATCGGCGCGAAAATAGCGCTGCACGACCCAGGGGCCGCGCACACGCAATTGTCCGGAACACTTACCATCGTGGGGGATCGGTCGATTGTCTTCATCGAAAATTTCAGTTTCCACACCGTAGATGGGATGTCCCGCCGAAATTTGAATGCTGTTGAGTTCGTCGATCGACAGCGTTTCCATCGCCATCGGTTTGCTGCCGAAGGTAGCGATCGGGCTGGTCTCGGTCATGCCCCATAACGGCATTAGGTACGCGTGGTGTTTGTCGCGCAGCCCTTCGACCAGTGCCAGTGCCGGCGCGGCGCCGCCGCAACCAATTACCATGCCCGGCGGCAATTTTTTCTGCGCTTTGTCGAGGTAGTGCAGCATGGTCAGCCATACGGTGGGCACGCCAGCCGCAAAATTGACGTTTTCGTTTTCGATCAGTTCGCTCAGCGATTGTCCGTCAAGCTGAGCACCGGGCAGCACCAGCTTGGCGCGGGCGATCAGCGCGGCATACGGCAAGCCCCATGCGCAGGCGTGATACATCGGCACCACCGGCATAGCGGTGGTGTTGCGCGATAAATTCAATGCACTCGGCGTGGTGCACGACAGCGCATGAATTAATGTCGAACGATGCGAATACAGCACGCCTTTCGGGTTACCGGTGGTGCCGGATGTGTAGCACAAACCCGCAGCGGTATTTTCGTCGAACTGCGGCCAGTCATATTCGCAGGCGCGATGTTCGATCAGCGTTTCGTAGCATTCGAATTTAAATTTCGCATCGGTCGGCGCGTGTTCGCGATCACACAGCACAACAATTTTTGCAATTGTCGGCAGGTGTTCGGCTAATTCGTTTAATAGCGGCACGAAGGTGAGATCGACAAACAATAATTTGTTTTCGGCGTGATTGATGATGTATTGAATTTGATCGGCGAACAGGCGTGGATTGACGGTATGAATGATCGCGCCGATACCGGAAACCGCATAGTAGAGTTCGAGATGCCGATAACCGTTCCACGCTAAGGTTGCCACGCGATCGCCAGGTTGCACATCGAGTTCGCGCAGTGCATGCGCGAGTTGCGCGGTGCGGTGATAGCAATCGCGATAGGTGTAGCGATGAATATCGCCTTCGACGCGACGGCTGACGATTTCGACATGCGGTGTCTGGGTCGCGGCCTGGTGAATAATCGATGACACCAGCAGCTGTTGCTGCATCATGTTGCCTAACATCGCGATCCTGCTCCTCTATTTTTTTAATGACATCGTAATCGGCGATACGGTTTATCCGCAGTGTAACGTGCCGTGTCGTATCGCCAAAGTGGAACCTTATGCAGAGCAAACCATTGCGTTAGAATCCCTCGGCTGTGGATACCTTCGTATGACCAATTCCTACCAACTATTAATTAACACAATGAGAGAGCTGTATGACAAAACCGGTAGTGGCGATCTTGGGTGGTACTGGCGATCTCGGTACCGGGTTGGCGCGGCGCTGGACACAGGCGGGTTATCGCGTCGTCATCGGTTCGCGCACTGCCGATAAGGCAGAGGTCGCGGCAGCCGAGTTGCAGGCACTGATGCGCGAGCGCGGCGTGGGTCCGGTCGATGTCAGCGGTACCGATAATATCGCAGCCGCGCAGGCCGCCGATATTGTTGCGCTCACCGTACCGTTCAGTCATCAGGCAGCGACGCTCGAACAGGTCAAAGACGCATTGCAGGGCAAAATTCTGATCGACGTCACCGTGCCGCTGGTGCCGCCGAAAGTCGCACGCGTGCAATTACCAACAGAGGGTTCGGCAGGTCAGATCGCGCAGCGGATTGTCGGCGAGGGCGTGCGTGTTGTCTCTGCATTTCAAAATGTTGCAGCACATCATTTGCAGGAAGGGCACGCACTCGATTGCGATGTGCTGGTGTGTGGCGATGATAAAGACGCGCGCGCGCAAGTGATTGCGTTAGTCGAGGCGGCGGGGATGCGCGGTTTTCACGCCGGTGCACTCGCGAATGCAGCGGCGGCGGAAGCGCTGACCTCGGTGCTGATTTTCATCAACAAACAATACAGCTGCCACGCCGGTATTCGTATTACCGGTTTACATGACGACGCGTAAAATGCTTCGTCAAATGCAGTTGATAGTGTTGCCGGGAATTCCGCTTATCGAGCCCGGCGATGATTTGGTGACGATTATTCTTGCTGCGCTTGAACGCGCGGACATGCAGTTGCGCGACGACGATGTATTGGTGCTCGCACAAAAAATTGTTTCAAAAGCGGAAAATCACTACGCCTATCTGAATGAGATCGCGCCGAGCGATCGCGCCATCACCCTCGCGGCGCTGGCCGATAAGGATCCGCGCATTGTCGAATTGATTTTGCGCGAATCGGTGGAAGTGCTGCGCGTACGCAAAGGTGCAATTATTGTCGAGCATCGCAACGGTTATGTGCATGCGCACGCCGGTATCGATCAATCGAATATTCAATCGCACGCCGATAATCCGCGCGTGTTGCTGCTGCCTGAAAATCCGGATGCCAGCGCCGCGCAATTGCGTGTTGGCTTGCGCGAAAAAACTGGCGCTACGGTGGCCGTCATCATTAACGATTCGGCCGGCCGTGCATGGCGTAACGGCGTGATCGGTTTTGCGCTCGGTAGCGCGGGTTTATTGCCGTTGGAAACGCGAATTGGCACCGCCGATTTATTCGGGCGTCCGCTCGAAATTACCGAAATTGCGGTGGCCGATGAACTTGCTGCAGCGGCATCGTTGTTGATGGGGCAGGCGGCGGAGAGTGCGCCGGTGGTGTTGATTCGCGGCGCTCAATTTACGCCTGCCGCAGCTGATTCGAGCGCTTTGATTCGCGCCCGCGATAAAGATTTATTTCGATGAATTTCGATAAGAACATACTCGCATTATCCGGCGGCGTCGGCGGCGCAAAACTCGCGCTCGGTTTGAGTAAATTGCTGGCACCCGAACAACTCACCATTGTCTGCAACACCGGCGATGATTTCGATCATTACGGCCTGCGTATTTGTCCCGATCTCGATACCGTGATGTACACGCTCGGTGGTCGCAACGATCAGCAGCAGGGCTGGGGTTTGGCGCAGGAATCGTGGCGCGTGATGGAAGCGCTGGCGACGCTCGGCGGCGAAACGTGGTTTCGTCTCGGCGATCTCGATATCGCCACGCATCTGCAGCGTGGCGCGTTGTTGCGTAATGGCTTGTCGCTGAGCGCAGCAACGCAGCAACTGTGCGAGAAATATGGAGTGACTCATCGTGTATTGCCGATGAGCGACGACACCATCGCAACGATTGTGATCACCGAACACGGCGAACTCAGTTTTCAACATTATTTTGTGCGCGAGCAATGCAAGCCCGCTGTGCGCGGTTTTTATTTTCGCGGCATTGAAAGTGCGCAACCGCAGCGTGAGTTTTTTGCGCAGATCAATAGCGCCGATCTCGATGCCGTTATTATTTGTCCGTCGAATCCCTTCGTCAGTATCGATCCAATATTGCAATTGGCGGGCGTGCGCACTGCGCTACGCGATAGTGTGGCGCCGGTGATTGCGGTATCGCCAATCGTCGGTGGCGCCGCGATTAAAGGCCCGGCCGCGAAAATGCTGCGCGAATTGAATTTACCGACAAGCGCGGCGGCTGTTGCCAATCACTATCGCGATATTCTCGATGGCTTCGTGCTCGATAGCGTCGATGCCGAGCAAGCTGACGCGCTTGCCGAATTGGGCATCGCCGTGCATGTCACCGATACTGTAATGCGATCGCTCGATGATCGCGTACGTCTCGCCGATGAAGTGTTGCAGTTCTCGGCATCACTTGCCGAGGAAAAATAATCGAACATACGAATCAAATCGTATAGCGTGCGACCGCCAGAGTTTTCATAAATTATCCTGATAACAATTCAATTGCGGCTATTGGTAAATCAATTGTGGCTATTGGTAAAACAGTGGCGTGCAACTACAAGACAGTTTTTATTATCTGTTCTAAATAACCATAAGAATTTTTAATGTCATCTATTTCGATATTTTTTTTGGCCAAATTTTTTCTCGCAATTCCACGATTTTCCAGCGCAAAATAAAAATACCATTGGATATTAATAATAAGGTGGAATTGAAATGACATTATCGTTGAAAGGCCGTTGTGCATTCGTTACCGGTTCGAGCTCTGGCATCGGCGCCGAAAGCGCGCGCGTACTTGCAGCTGCAGGTGCGTCGATTATTTTGCATGGTCGTGACATTGCTAAGCTCGCTAAAGTTGAGCAGGAGCTGCGAGCGGGCGGTACCGAAGTCGCAAGCGTCGTTGGCTCGCTGGACGAGCCCGATGACGCCAGAAAGGTCGCAGTACAAGCGCTGTCGATCCGGCCGATCGATATTCTTGTTAATAATGCGGGCGGTGCCTCTGCCGGTCACGGTACGGCGGAATGTTTTGATGCCAACCCGGAGGATTGGATTCGAACCTACCATGCGAACACCATCTCTGCCGTCACGATGACGCAGACCATTGTCGCGGGTATGCGTGAGCGGAACTGGGGCAGGCTCATCCAGATTTGCAGCGCTATTGTGGATAATCCGATTTCGACGATTCCGGATTATCGCGCGGCGAAGAGTGCATTAGTGTCCTATACCACTAGCCTGGCCGTGGCGCTGCGGGGAACCGGCGTGACGGCGAATGCGATCAGCCCCGGGTTCATCGCAACCGAAGGCTTGCGAGCCTGGCTGGAATCGGAAGCGCCGAGCAAAGGCTGGGGTGATACATGGGATTTAATCGAGCGTAATGCTGCGCGCGATGTATGGCCAGCCCTGGTGCCGAGACTCGGCCGAACGGCGGATATTGCGCGCGGCGTCATGTTCTTCGCCGATCCTGCCGCCGAATTCGTGACCGGTGTGCACATTAGAATCGACGGTGGACTGGCGATCGCCTGACTCCTGTTTTGCGGATCGTCCCTTTTAAAACCTCTTATAAGTCACCGGCGGCCTAAACCTCTTGAATCCATTGCCTATACGCGATTGAATGGATTTATTTAGGACATCTGTCCGGTTTTTTTGTTGAGGTTGGCTGGGCCGATCCGGTATAGGGCTGCGCTCCGTAATGAGATTTCGCTTGCATTAATTATCTCGGTCGATATAAATATAATGATACCGGCCGATATAAATAACGCTGTATGCAATCGATGGCGATAACGCTGTGCGGCCGACACAAGCTTCATGGGAGTACTGTAATGGCAAGTGGAATAGAGGCCGCAATATCCCGCAAAGGCCGGCCGACAGCGGAGGATGCGCAGCGAAAACTCGAAGTTATTCTCGACGCCGCCCGTACGTTGTTCTGCGATCTGGGTTATCGCGCGGTGACGATGCGCATGGTGGCCGAAAAAGCCGATGTGTCGCCGCGCACGCTGTATTACCAATATTCCGACAAGCTCAGTCTGTTTAAGGCGTGCATCGATATCGGCGCGACCGAGTTTCCGACGCTCGACCCGAATGCCAAAGATATTGCGAAAGTGCTGAGCGCTTATGCGGCAACGCTGGTGCATATGTTGTCATCCAACACGAGCATGCGCCTGGGCATGCTCGTGTATCGCGACGGCAATGAATTTCCGGAGTTGGTGAAAGCTGCCGAAGCGAATCACATCCAAAATCTGCTGCAACCGATCAGCGCTTATCTGCGTCAAAAAGGACTCGAGCGCAATAATGAAAAGGACGCGGCGCAATTATTTATATCGATGGCGTTGTCGGAATGGCAGAAACGGGTTTCGTTCAAGCTCGAGCTGTCGAACGCCCGCGAGATCGAGCGCCATGCAGCCTTCGTAACGCGTGTATTTCTCAACGGTGCCAAGCGCGAGTCATTGAAATCGTCGCGATGAATTTTCACCGCCGTCGTTCAAACAGATACGGTCAATCGAATAAAAATAGCGAGGTGAGTAGAGATGGAATTGGTCATTATTAACGATATGCGTGCGCCCGACTGGGCTACGCCTCGATCGCAACTGTTTGCGGCAGCACTCGATATTGCGGCGTGGGCTGACAAGGTCGGTTTCGATGTGCTCGGTTTGGGCGAACACCATAGCTCAGACGATGGCTACAACCCATCGCCGCTCATATTGGCCAGCGCGTTCGCGGCACGCACGCAACGCATTCGGTTACGCACCGCTGTACTGCTCGCGTCATGTTATGACCCGATTCGTTTGGCTGAAGATATCGCTGTGCTGCAAATTCTCAGCGGCGGCCGTTTCGAACTGGGTCTCGGTTTCGGCTATCGCCAATGCGAGTTCAAGATGTACGGCCGCGATGTTAAAGATCGCTTCAAATATACCTTGCAGGTGGCAGAGGCATTAAAGCAGGCATGGACCGGTGAATCGTTCGAGTACGAAGGTCGTCCCTGTTTAATTGCACCGATTCCGGAAAAACCGGTGCCGCTGATGTTGGGTGCCACCGCCCCCGCCGTGGCGCGCGCAGCGGCGCGCGTTGCTGATGGTTTCATTGCGCCATTATTCGGCCCCGATGTGTGGCAACCCTACCGCGAAGAATGCATCAAACTCGGCAAGCGCGATCCGGGTGTATACCCGAAACAGGGCCCGACATTTCTCTGGGTTTCCGAAGATCCCGATCGCGATTGGGAATGGCTGACACCGCATATTCTGCACATACAAACATCGTATGGGCGCTGGACCACAGAGGCTTACGGTAGCGCGCGGGGTGTTTATCAGGCCGATGTCACCATCGATACGATACGCAACAGCAACACTTACCAAGTGCTGACACCGAAAGAAACGCGCGAATTGATTGCGGATCTGGGCGATAACAGCTCGCTGTATCTGACGCCGTTGCTGGCGGGCGCCGATCCGAAACGCGCGTGGGAAATGCTGCGGTTGTTTGAGCGCGAAGTGTATCCGCATGTGCCGCGCGGCGTGATGCCGAGCTGGTGTCATACGCAATAAATGCAATCTTTCGACAGTCGATAAAAATAACGTAACCGAATGTAGGAGCTCTGTAATGACCATCAAAACCTATGGCATCGATCACATCCATTTCAATATTCGTAACATCAAACGTTTTTTGGAAATCATGCAGCAGCTGTTCGGCCCCGACATTACGCCAATCAGCAATCTGCAGCAGTTCGGGTTTTATAACGCGTGCGTTAATTTCGATAGTGACAACGGTGCGCAGGCGTTTATGGATGTTTTTCAGTCGGCCGAAGAGGATAGCTTTGTCGCGAATCATATCCGCACGCACGGGCAGGGCGTTTCGTTTGTCTCGTTTCGTGTCGACGATTTGGAGGGCGCCGCGGCGCATGCAGCGAAATGCGGTCTGCGCGAAATCTCGCGCGACGGTTATCGCGGCATGAAGCAGGTGCAGTTCGATACGATGGAGGAGTTAGGGTTTTATCTCGAATTCGTGTCGTACGAACCGGGGTTCCATGCCGAACTGGAAGAAATCAAAAAGCGTCTGCGCAAAGGTGAGACCGTGGATGGTCTCAGCTATATCGATCCGGAAAAAATTTAAACGCCGGCATTTTGATCTATATGAGCTCGCGCGCAACGTGCGAGCACTACTAATTATTCGTCAACGTACGGAGTTCGAGTTATGGAACTGGTAATGATTTTCGATATGCGCGCACCGGCATTTGGTGCGCCGCGTGCCGAACTGTTTTCTGCTGCGCTCGATATGGGCGAATGGGCCGATAAGATCGGTTTCGATGTACTCGGTTTTGGCGAGCATCACGGCTCGGACGACGGCTATAACCCGTCGCCGCTGATTCTTGCCAGCGCAATGGCGGCGCGCACGCAGCAGATCAAACTGCGCATGGCGATATTGCTCGCATCATGCTACGACCCGATTCGTCTGGCCGAGGATCTTGCCGTGGCGCAGATCATCAGCAACGGTCGCATGGAGCTTGGGCTTGGCTTCGGTTATCGTCCTTCCGAATTTGCAATGTATGGCCGCCGCGTCGAGGACCGTTTCGCATTCACCTGTCAAACAGCCGAGGTGTTGAAACAGGCTTGGACAGGCGAACCTTTCGAATATGAGGGCAGGCCCTGTTTGATTTCGCCGGTGCCCGACAAGCCGGTGCCGGTCATGCTAGGTGGCATGGCGCCGAAAGTCGCGCGCGCAGCCGCGCATATCGCCGATGGTTTCCTGGTGCCATTGTTCGAACCGAAGAACTGGCAACCGTATCGCGATGAGTGTTTGAAAATCGGCAAGGCCGATCCAGGCGAATATCCGAAACAGGCACCGACATTTGTGTGGATTTCAGAAAATCCGGAACGCGATTGGGAGTGGATAACGCCGCATGTATTGCATGTACTCGATTCGTATTCGCGCTGGACTGCTGCAGCGTATGGCACTCCCATCGGTCCATACGCAGGCGGTATGACCGCTGACGCGATTCGCGAAACTCATGCGTATAAAGTGCTGACGCCGAAACAGGCGCTTGAGGTGATCGAGGAGCTGGGCGATAACAGCTCGTTCTATTTAACACCGCTGTTCGGTGGCATCGATCCGCAGCGTGGCTGGGAAATGCTGAAGCTTTACGAGCGCGAAGTGCATCCGCATATTCCGCGCGGCATTGTTCCGCGCTGGGGTATGTAGCGGGGGTATGTAATAGTTGGGTGCATGTGATCATAATATTCCACCATCGCGCGCCGGTTTTTAGGATTACAGAATTGATCGCATTGCTGCCCTTGAAAGAATTCGCTGCTGCCAAGCAACGACTATCCGGCTTGTTATCGGCAGCCGAGCGCACGCAGCTGTTTCAGGCGATGGTCGAGGATGTGCTGTCGGTATTAACGGCGCATAACGATATCGAGCGTGTAGTGATCTGTTCGCGCGATCATTCGGCAGTGTGGCTCGCGCGTTACTACGAAATCGAATTTCTCGATGAGGCCGCATTGCATTGCCACGATTTGAATGGCGCTGTTAATGCTGCGGCAGCCTGGTTACACAAACAGGATTGCGCAGATCTATTGGTGGTGCATGGCGATTTGCCGATGTTGCATCAGCACGATATCTCCGAATTTCTGCGCGCCCATTGCAATGCTGCCGAGCACGCAGTGACGATGGCGTGCGATCGCCGCCACAGCGGTACCAATTTGCTGGCGTGGCGGCCGTTGCAGAATTTTTCCGCACAATACGGTATCGATAGTTTGCAGCGACATTGCCACCAGGCGCATACGCTCGGCGCCACGCCGACGGTGTGCGATTTACCCGGTGCGCGCTGCGATATCGATGAACCGGAAGATCTGGCGTTGTTGCTGCAAAATAACCGTCGCGACATTGCGATCAATACGCGTAATTTCTTAATGGCCAGTGGTGTCGCCGAGCGTGTTGCTGCAATGCAGTCCGCTGCGATCAATGGCGGAGAGCGACGTGTCTGTGCCTGAATCCTTTCTCGCTATTTTTTCCAACCGATTGCTCGCGGGCGACGCACTCAGCGCTGCCGACGCGTTGCAACTGGCGGATATCGACGATACAGCGGCGTTGATGCAAATCGCCGCTGAATTACGCGATCGCGGTTTTCGCAATGTCGTGACGTATTCACGCAAAGTATTTTTACCGCTGACGCAATTGTGTCGTGATGTCTGTCACTACTGCACCTTTGCACAGACACCGCGTCATCTCGATACGCCTTATTTATCCATCGACGCCGTAATCGAACAGGTGAAAGCAGCGGAGCAGCTCGGCTGCAAAGAAGCGCTGCTGACACTCGGCGAAAAACCCGAATTGCGTTATCGCGTCGCGCGTGAAGCATTGGCCGAAATGGGGTTTGCGACGACGCTCGATTATGTCGCTGCCGTAGCGGAGCGCATCGTCGCCGAAACCAATGTGTTGCCGCATATCAATGCCGGCACGATGACGGCGGAAGAAATCGGAAAGCTGCGCCGCGTGTCCGCGTCGATGGGCATCATGCTCGAATCGGCATCCACACGCTTGTGCGAAAAAGGCCAGCCACATTTCGGTTCGCCGGATAAAGATCCTGCTGTACGGCTGCAGACGATGCATCTCGCCGGTCTTGCGCAGGTGCCGTTTACCAGCGGTATTCTGATCGGCATTGGCGAAACGCGGCGCGAGCGCATCGAAAGTTTGCTCGCATTACGCGATATCAACGCGCAGCACGGTCACCTGCAGGAAATCATCGTGCAGAATTTTCGCGCGAAACCGGACACGTTAATGGCGCATGCGCCTGAGCCCGATTTGAACGAGTTGTTGTGGACGATTGCGGTAACGCGTTGCATTTTCGGCGCGCAGATGAGCATTCAGGCACCGCCGAATTTAAGTCCCGGCGTGTTGCCGCAATTGATCGCTGCCGGCATCAATGATTGGGGTGGCGTCAGTCCGATCACGCCGGATTATGTGAACCCGGAAGCGCCGTGGCCGCATCTTGATACGCTCGCGCGCGAAACCGCCGAGGCGGGAAAATTACTGCAGGAACGGCTGACGATTTATCCGACGTATGCGCTCGACCACGCGCGTTGGCTCGACGTGAATTTGCACAGCGCTGTACTGGATAAAATCGACACCGGAGGTTTTGCGCGCGTTGATCGGTGGTCGCCCGGTGAAACCACCGAACCACCGGCGGTGGATTTGCACTGGTTGAAAAAAATTCCGCAAAAAATTAGCGCCGATATAAAAGTTATTGTTGAATTGGCGCAGCGCGGCGCGCGATTAAACGAAGCGCAGATCGTGCGTTTGTTTCAGGCCCGCGGCGATGATTTTGCGTATGTCGCGCAAGCGGCGAATGCTTTGCGTCGCGAAGTGAATGGCGATGGCGTGGCGTACGTCGTCAATCGCAATATCAATTACACCAATATCTGTTATTTCAAATGTCAATTCTGCGCATTTTCGAAAGGAAAGCTCAGTGAAAATTTGCGCGGCCGTCCGTACGATCTGGCCCCCGAAGAAATTCAGCGCCGCGTGCGTGAGGCGTGGCAGCGTGGTGCGACCGAAGTGTGTATGCAGGGCGGTATTCATCCCGATTACACCGGTCAAACCTATCTCGATATTTTGCGCGATGTGAAAAGCGCGGTACCGGAAATGCACGTGCATGCATTTTCGCCGCTCGAAGTGTGGCAGGGCGCGAAAACGCTTGGCATCGATCTCGAAGTATTTTTACGGCAATTGAAAGACGCGGGGCTGGGTACGTTGCCGGGCACGGCGGCGGAAATTCTCGACGATGAAGTGCGGGCGATTATTTGTCCGGATAAAATCGGCACCGACGATTGGCTGCGCGTGATCGAAACCGCGCATCGCGTCGGCCTGCGTACAACCGCGACGATCATGTATGGCCACGTCGAAAAATATGAACATTGGGCGCGTCATCTATTGCGCGTGCGCGATCTGCAACAGAAGACTGGCGGCATTACCGAGTTCGTGCCATTGCCATTCGTCGCGATGGAAGCGCCGTTATATTTAAAAGGCAAAGCGCGACGTGGTCCGACTTTCCGCGAAGCAATATTAATGCACGCGGTCGCGCGTTTGACTTTGCATCCGCTCATCGAAAATATTCAAACTTCCTGGGTGAAAATGGGCGCGGCCGGTGTTGCTGCCTGTTTGAATGCGGGCGCCAACGATCTTGGCGGTACCTTGATGAATGAATCGATTACGCGCGCGGCCGGTGCGAATCACGGCCAGGAGTTACCGCCGGAAAAAATGGATGCGCTGATCGATCACTGTCAGCGCGTGCCGCGCCAGCGCACCACGTTGTACGACATGCCTTTGTCGACGCAAGTGGCCGCGTCGTATCATGCCGTGCCGCTCGCTGATATTATCAATACACCCGCGCATCGTTACGAGCGTGAACAAACGGCGGAGCCGTCAATATCTCGCCCATTAATTCGACGCGAAGCTCCAGTGCTGATTGTCTCGGAATAACGATAGAAAATGGATCAGACGACAAAGAAGCGTGAGCAAATTAAATTGCATCCGTCATGGCTGGCGGTCGTCGGCGATGAATTCGATAAGCCCTACATGCAACAATTAAAAGCGTTTCTGCAGGCGGAAAAAAAAGCCGGCAAAGTGATTTATCCAGCTGCCGAAAATTGGTTTAACGCACTTAACACCACACCGTTTGAAAAAGTTGAAGTCGTGATTCTCGGCCAAGATCCGTACCACGGTCCGGGTCAGGCGCACGGTTTATGTTTTTCGGTATTGCCCGGCGTCCCGACGCCGCCCTCGCTAGTGAATATTTTTAACGAATTGAAAAACGATCTTGGCATTCCAGTCAGTCGACACGGTTGTTTACAGCACTGGGCGGAGCAGGGCGTGTTATTGCTGAATGCGGTGCTGACTGTCGAAGCGGGTAAAGCGAATTCGCATCAGGGAAAAGGTTGGGAAAATTTCACCGATGCCTGCATCGCGCATTTGAACAGCGAGCGCGACGGTTTGGTGTTTTTATTGTGGGGAAGTTATGCCCAGAAAAAAGGTCAATTGATCGATCGCCGCAAACATCTCGTGCTCGAAGCACCACATCCGTCGCCGTTATCCGCGCATCGCGGTTTTCTTGGCTGCAAACATTTTTCAAAAACGAATAATTATTTAGAAAAGCATGGCAAGAAGCCGATCGATTGGGCGTTGCCGCCTGAAATCAAAATTAATTAATGATTAGGTATTCGATCACTGCAAAAACGCCATCGCCGCTTCCATATCCGCGGTCAGGTCTTCCGCTTCCATTGTGTTCACTTCGGGCTCAAGGCCCAAACGATCGAATGCGCTGATCATCGTCCAGTCCAATTGTGTGAAGGGATGATCGGTGCCGATATAGCTTTGTAAATTCGCGACCATTACCACATCGGAATAATCGGGCTTCTCGCGGCTGCGGCCGAAATTGACATGCTCTTGCGGGACGATGCAAAGCTCTTCGGGGAAGTTCCATGCTTCGAGAATACGGCGACCCAATAGCGGATGCAGCGATGTGATTAATTCGTCGAGGGCGACCGTATCTTTTAACAATCGACGATTGTCTTCGGCGAAAGTCAGAATCGGCAGCACGCCAATCTGATGCACGATGCCGGCGAGAGTAGCCTGATCGGGCCGCAATTTGGTGTAGTGGCGCGCCAGCACATGAGCGATGCCGGAGACTTCGGTGCTGTGCGCCCACACTTCGCGCATGCGCTGGTCGATTACGTCGGACGTCGCCTGAAACATTTGTTGCATCGCCAGGCTCGTGGCGAGGTTGCTGGTGTAATTGATGCCGAGGCGACTGACCGCCATTTTCAGATCTTCGATCGGACGGCTCGCGCGTAGCAGCGGGCTGTTCGAGATTTTGACGATGCGCGCCGAAATAGCGGGATCGTTTTCGATGACTTTGCTGAGCGTCGCGACATCCACATCGGGATCACTCGATACTTCCCTGACCTTCAACGCGACTTCTGGCAGGGTGGGCAGCACTAATTGATCGGTATCGAGGGCATGCAGCAGCTCGCGGCTGATCTGCTCGATGGTGTCGCTCATGGATGATCGTCCCGAGAAGCTGAATAAACGAAAAAACTGGCTAAAAAGCAGCGATCGCAACCGCTGCGCAACGTGGCTTAAGGTATAGCATACGGCAGCGGGAGCGGTTGCAATGCGACGCCGTCGACCAGGAGTTTTAGGTCGGCATTTTCCTCGATGCCGCTCACCGCGAGCAGCTCAGCATGATCGCTGTCGATTGCCACGCTATCGACAATAGTGCCGATGCCGCGCCGATTCTCATCCTCTACAGCGGTGCCAGGCGCCGGGGCGGCAGCCGCTACGGCGGCGCGAATCAAATGGCGTTTTACCTGACCGCGGTAATACGCCCGCGCGACAATTTCCTGCCCGGTGTAACAACCTTTCTTGAAATTCACGGCGCCGGTAAGGTGGAAGTTCAGCATCTGCGGAATAAAGGCTTCCACGGTGGCACCGCACACCTCGGCTTCGCCACTGCGGATGGTCAGCCACCGCCAATAGCGCGAGCCGGCGGCAGTGCAGCGTTCGTAGTAGCGATTCCAGAACAACAGCGCCTGCTCGCTCGGCGCCCAATATTCGAACCAGGTGCCATCGGCATCGCGTTGTATAAATACGGCTTCGCCATGGATCAATGTGCGGTTCTTACCGCCGGGAATGTCGCCCGCGAATTCGCGCACCATAGCGCCGGTGTTAGGGCCGTGCAGGCCGATGACGATCATGTCGTCGATGCGCTGCTGTTTGGCTTTTGAAAACACGATGTACTTTTGCAGTGTGGCGCTCGCCACATCGAGCAGATCGCGACGCATCCGCAGCAGGAAATGGTCGGTAGATGGTCGGGCCAGCTGAAAGCTGCAAACCATGCGGCCTTTCGGCGTGCAATAGGCGCCCGGTGTGCTCAGCGTTGGGTTGGTTTCGGCGACATGGCAGGTCAATTGCCCCTGGAGAAATTTTTCGGCACCGGCGCCTTCCACCGCGAGCGCGCCGTACGGGCTGAGCGGCATGATCACATCGCGGCCATCGAGCGCTGTCAGCGCTGCGGGATCGGCGACAAATGCGCTGTCACCATTGCGTTCGGTCGCGCCGATAGTTTGCAGAAAAATTTGCCACGCTGTGTTCATAGAAAATCCGTAAACGCTGGAGTGTCATACCTGGATAGGCCGCTAGGCGTTGTCGCGGCAGTCGCGTATTCTACGCCCCCGCTTTCGCGAAGTGACAATCGGCCGATGTTTTCCGACGAAGAATACAAGCGTATTTACTGGGCAAGCCGGCGCGGTATGCTCGAGCTCGATCTGATACTGATGTCGTTCGTAGAGCGCCGTCTGCGCGAATTGGATGACGAAGCGCAACAACATTATGTCCGCTTGCTGGAAAGCGAGGATACCGAGTTATTCGCTTGGTTCCTGCAACGCGAGCGGCCCACGGATTCGGAGTTGGCAGGGATTGTCGAACAAATTCTCGCGTTCACACGCACGCCTAAGCATTGAAGTTCGCTCGTCAAAGTTTCTATTGACCGCAATAGCCGTGTTGGCATTGCTGGCACTGGCGGCAATCGCTCACACCGCCATAGCGCTATCGCTGCGCATGCTGCTGGGTTTAGTGACGCTGGCGTACTTGGGATGGCAATGGCGCTGGCAGGCGCGACAACAGGGTATTTTGTTGTGGCGCGATGGTTGGCAATGGCTTGCAGGCGATCATAGCGCGCGCATTGTCGATTTGCGGCGCGCGGTGATTTGGCCGGCGTTGGTGGTATTGAGTTTTCGCGATACCACAGCGAGTGATGATCGATGGTGGCGCCGCCGGAATCTAACACTCACACTATGCCGCGATAGTTTGACCGCCGACGATATGCGGCGTCTGCGCGCGTATCTGCGTCACTGGCCCGTCTTGGGTGAGGCTCGTTTTGATTGAGAAGAGGCGGGCGCATAATTCGGTGGCGTCAAAATCGTATCGACCGCTTCCGGTAGCAGATCGGAATAATCCAACGTGTAATGCAGGCCGCGGCTTTCCTTGCGGGCGAGTGCAGAGCGAATAATTAGCTCCGCTACCGTCGCTAAGTTACGCAATTCGAGCAAATCGTTGGTGACTTTGTAGTTGCTGTAATACTCGGCAATTTCCTGCTGTAGCAGCTCGGCGCGACGCAACGCACGTTGTAGGCGCTTGTTGGTGCGCACGATACCGACGTAATCCCACATCGCGCGGCGCATTTCATCCCAGTTGTGCGAAATCACAACGTCTTCATCGGAATCGGTCACCTGCGACGAATCCCACGCCTTCGCCTGGAATTGATCGTTGCATGCATGCAGATTTTTCGCGATCGAAGCAGCTGCGGCGCGACCATAGACAATGCATTCGAGCAGCGAATTCGACGCCATGCGATTCGCACCGTGTAGGCCGGTAAATGAAGTTTCGCCGATCGCGTACAGGCCGGGTACATCGGTGCGGCCCTCGAAATCGACCATCACGCCACCGCAGGTGTAATGTGCAGCCGGTACGACGGGAATCGGATCGCGTGTGATATCGATGCTCAGTTCGAGACAGCGCGCTTTGATAGTGGGAAAGTGATGCAGGATAAATTCGGGCGATTTATGGCTGATGTCGAGATACACACAATCGATACCGAGCCGCTTCATTTCATGGTCGATCGCGCGCGCCACGATATCGCGTGGCGCGAGTTCACCGCGTGAATCGAAACGCTGCATGAAGCGTTCGCCATTCGGCAGCAATAATTTTCCGCCTTCGCCACGAATCGCTTCAGTGATCAGAAATGATTTTGCTTTCGGGTGATACAGACAGGTCGGATGGAATTGATTGAATTCCATATTGGCGACGCGGGCACCGGCGCGCCACGCCATGGCAATGCCATCGCCGGTAGCGCCATCCGGATTGGTCGTATACAGGTACACCTTGCTGGCGCCACCGGTAGCGAGAATGGTGTGCTCGGCCTGAAATACTTCGACCTCGCCACTATTGCGATCGAGCACATAGGCGCCACGACAATGACCGTTCTCAACGATCAGGTCGACCGCGACACGGTTGGTGAAAATTTCGATGTTCTTGGTTTCGAGCGCGCGCGCAGTTAGCGTTTCGGACACCTCGCGACCCGTCGAATCGGCCGTATGCATAATCCGCCGATGGCTGTGTCCGCCTTCGCGCGCAAGATGAAATCCCGCTCCGATCAAACGATCGAACTGCACGCCTTGTTCGAGCAGCCACTCGACGCTCTCTTTACTGTGCTCGACGGCGAAACGAACTGCGTCGGCATGACACAGTCCCGCACCGGCGGTTAAGGTGTCGGCGATATGTGCTTCGACGGTATCGTTTTGATCGATGACCGCGGCGATGCCACCTTGTGCCCACCAGGTCGAGCCCTGATTGAGATCGCCTTTACATACCACGGCCACGCGCGCATGCGGTGCGAGCCGCAGCGCTGCAGTGAGGCCGGCGGCGCCGGTGCCGATGATCAGAACATCGTGACGATTGGTCGCGCTCATGGATGTGCGTATTGCTCCGCGTTATGGCCGACTATATTATCCAGCGCACTCCTTGTGCCGGCACCGAAGCGGTTGAACTTTTTTCGGGGCTGGCAATCATACCCGCCTTTGCGCAGATTGGCTTGCAGGTACGCAGGTTGGCTTGTGTAGCGGCTCGAAACTTCCGGAATGGTGCATGGTCTATTTGGCAGCTAATACGAGATGCGCGCCGCGGGGTCGGCAATGACCGGTCCCGAGTTTACCGACCAGCAGTTGGTAGCCCGCGTTCAGAAGGGCGATAAAAAGGCTTTTGATCTGTTGGTACTGAAGTATCAGCACAAAATTCTGAGTCTTATTTCGCGCTACATTCGCAACAGCGATGAAGTGCAGGACGTTGCGCAGGAAGCTTTTATCAAAGCGTTTCGGGCGCTGCCGAATTTTCGCGGCGAGAGTGCTTTTTATACGTGGATGTATCGCATTGCGATTAATACCGCGAAGAATCATTTGGTCGCGCGCCAGCGTCGACCGCCCGGCGTCGATATCGATATTGAAGATGCCGAACATTTTGATGGCGATTTTTTGCTGAAGGAAATCGAAAATCCGGAAAATATTTTGTCGGGGCAGGAATTGAAACGCGTGTGCGATCACGCTATCAAATCATTGCCCGAAGATTTGCGCACTGCGGTGACATTGCGCGAATTCGACGGTCTCAGCTATGAAGATATTGCGACGGCCATGGATTGTCCCGTCGGCACGGTGCGCAGTCGAATTTTTCGCGCACGTGAAGCTATCGATAAACACATCAAGGCATATCAAACCAACGGTGAGGTGTCGTATGAATGACAGGTTGCGGGAGTCGGTTTCTGCCTTGATGGATGGCGAGGCGGATGAATTGGAATTGCGGCGCTTGCTCGCGAGCGACGACGCGGTGGTGAGAACTGCATGGCATGATTTTCATCTGGCGCGCGATGGTATGGCCGGAGTCGACATGCGTTTCGCGCAGATGGATATTTCCCAGCGTGTACAAGCGGCATTGGCCGATGACGTGGTCGCTGCGCCGTCGCTGACTACACGCTGGTGGCGTCCGGTGGCGAGCTTTGCGGTGGCGGCGTCGGTCGCAACGGTGGTGGCTGTGGGTGCGCGTCATTTCAATGCCGATAGCGGCGACAACACCGCAGTCGCGCAAGCATCGATACCCGCGCCGACAGCGAACGGTCGTGTTTTTGCGGCGCCGGTACAATCTGGAGTCGGCAATGTTGCAGTTAGCGCAACATTGAATACTTTACCGTTGCAGCCGGTGTCGCTCGATCCCGATCAGTTGGCGCAACAGCGGTTGCAGCAATATTTGTTACAGCACAGCGAGCGGGCTTCATTGAACAACGGGCAGGGTGCAATCACCTTTGCCAGGGTTTCCCAGCTCGATGCACCTAAGTAATCTCGATACGCCGAAGCATAACGGCATATCGATACATGCTCTGCGTTCGTCTCTATTATCGCTATGGCTGGCGCTGCCCTGTGTTGTCGTTGCGGATAATCCGCAAAGCGAGCAGTGGCTAGGTCGCCTTGCTCACAGCATGGATGAACTGAATTACCGCGGCGTCATGAGTTACGCGCACGGTGCGCAGATGGAATCGCTGCGGCTTACCCACGGTATTTTCGACGGTGAAGAGTTCGAGCGGCTCGAACATCTCGACGGTGCGCCGCGCGAAATCATTCGTCATGGCAAGCAATTAACCTGTATTCAACTGGGACAGCGCGTGGATTCGCTGCTGCACCGACATTTGTTGAAAGCGGGGCTCGAAGGCATCGATCGTTATTACGATATTGAAGTCGGTGGCGAAGATCGCGTCGCTGGGCGCCGCGCGGTAGTACTGAACATTAAACCGCGCGATCAATTTCGCTTCGGTTATCGGCTCGCGCTCGATCATGACACCGGATTACTGCTGCGCACCGAGGCGCTAGACGATGCGGGTCGAGTACGCGAGCGTCTGCAGTTTGTTGAAGTCGAGATCGGCATGCCGCTGAAAAAGGAGTGGCTCGGCGACGTCGCCAATCATCCGACCGCTAATTCCGCAGTCACTAATTCCAAGCCGGAGCCAGTGCTGATCGATCGTGTTGTGGAAGAGGCGCAAATGCCCTGGCGACCGGAGTGGATGCCGCCGGGTTTTGTGTTGTCGGTTGCGCCGCATCGCGCGAGCGAAGGCGTGATGACCTATTCCGATGGTCTCGCGGTACTCTCTATTTTCGTCGAAATCACGCAAGCGCCATTGCCAGCGAGCGACGGCAGGGCAATGCAGGGCGCGACCGTCGCGTATACCAAATTGGCCAATTTCAACGGCCAGCCGTACTTGGTTACCGTCGTTGGCGAAGTGCCGGAAATGACCGCGCAGCGCGTCGCCAGTGCCGTGAGCTGGCGCAATCCAACGCCATAAATGCCGACTCCGCACGTCTGACGCGCCTCTCGTGTCGATTGGACGTTTACGCTACAATCGCGCTCCCTGATCGAGTCCGATCACATCCCCGCAGTCTGGCTGAGTCATACATAATCCGTGAGCAATCTCGATCACATCCGTAACTTTTCCATCATCGCCCACATCGATCACGGTAAATCCACACTGGCGGATCGCTTCATCCAACTCTGTGGCGGCCTTGAAGATCGCGAAATGGCCGAACAGGTGCTCGATTCGATGGATATCGAACGCGAGCGCGGCATCACCATCAAGGCGCACAGCGTAACGCTGTACTACAACGCCAAAGACGGCAAAAAATATCAGCTCAATTTCATCGATACGCCCGGCCACGTCGACTTCAGTTACGAAGTGTCGCGCTCGCTCGCGGCGTGTGAAGGCGCGCTGCTGGTGGTTGATGCCGCGCAAGGTGTCGAAGCGCAATCGGTAGCGAACTGCTACACCGCAATCGAGCAGGGGCTCGAAGTCATTCCCGTGTTGAACAAAATGGATTTGCCGCAAGCGGATCCGGACAAGGTTAAACACGAAATCGAGGAAATTATCGGCGTCGATGCCTCGCATGCGATTCCCATCAGCGCCAAGTCGGGGCTCGGCATTGAAGATCTGTTGGAGCAACTGGTCGATCTGATTCCGCCGCCAGTGGGTGATCTCGATGCGCCATTGCAGGCGTTGATCATCGATTCGTGGTTCGATAATTATCTCGGCGTGGTGTCGCTGGTGCGCGTAAAAAACGGACGCATCAAAAAAGGCGACAAGATCATCACCAAATCGATCGGCAAGTCGCAGCTGGTCGACAGCGTCGGTGTGTTTACGCCAAAGCTCACCGAAACCGATGGGCTTGCCGCCGGCGAGGTCGGGTTCATCGTCGCGAATGTCAAAGACATTCAAGGTGCGCCGGTCGGCGATACCATCACGCATTTCGCGACCCCGAATGTCGATGCATTGCCCGGCTTCAAACGCGTGAAGCCGCAGGTTTATGCCGGGTTATTTACGATCTCGTCGGAAGATTACGAAGCGTTTCGCGATGCGCTCGCGAAACTGACATTGAACGATGCGTCGCTGTTTTACGAGCCGGAATCATCCGACGCGCTCGGTTTTGGTTTCCGCTGTGGCTTCCTCGGCATGCTGCACATGGAGATCATTCAGGAGCGACTCGAGCGCGAGTACGATCTCGATCTGATCACCACGGCGCCGACGGTAATTTACGAAGTGGTGAAAACCAACGGCGATATCGTGCAGGTCGATAATCCATCCAAATTGCCGGATCCAGGCGAAATCGACGAAATGCGCGAGCCGATCGCGATCGCGCATATTCTGGTGCCGCAGGAATATCTGGGTAACGTCATCACGCTGTGTATCGAGCGTCGCGGCGTACAAAAAGACATGCAATTTCTCGGGCAGCAAGTCGCGCTGACGTTCGAATTACCCATGGCCGAAGTGGTACTCGATTTCTTCGATCGTCTGAAATCGGTGAGCCGCGGTTTCGCATCGCTCGATTATTCGTTCGCGCATTTCCAGGAGGCGAAACTGGCGCGTCTCGATGTGCTGATTAACGGCGAAAAAGTCGATGCGCTGGCGGTGATCGTGCATCGCGATCAAGCGCAGTATCGCGGGCGGGCGCTGGTGGAAAAAATGCGCGAATTGATTCCGCGGCAAATGTTCGATGTCGCGATTCAAGCTGCGCTCGGCGGTCAGGTCATCGCGCGCTCGACCGTGAAAGCATTGCGTAAAAATGTGTTGGCAAAATGCTACGGCGGCGATGTCTCGCGCAAGAAAAAACTGCTCGAGAAACAAAAAGCCGGTAAGAAACGCATGAAGCAAGTCGGCAGCGTCGAGATTCCGCAAAGCGCGTTCCTCGCGGTCTTGAAAGTAGATAATTGAAAATCGATAGTTAAACTCAGCTCCACAATTTAATGAATTTCAGAAACGGATGATGTGAGAACTATGGTCAATACGATGTTGATGGCGCTGACCGCGGCAACGCTGCTGATATGGCTGGTGCAGGAACTGCTCGGCCGGCGTCAGCAGCAATTCAAGATTGAACAGCAAGTGCAGCGCGGTGACATATCGGTTGCGGCGAGTGCCGAGCCGGCCTGGTCGGATTGGCTGTTCCGCATTGTGTTGGCGTTGTGGCTGGTATGGCTGGCGATGGTAGTCGTCATCAAGGATGGCGATTTCGCGTTGGTGTTGGTGATGCTGACCTTGTTGTCGGGCGGTGTGGCGCTGTTGGATATCGTCTGGTTCGAGCGCCGCCGTAAAGCGGTCAGCGCCGAGCTCGCCGGTGACACCCAGGCACCGATTCCCGCATTAGCGGAGCAGCGCCCGATTGCCGAGTACAGCCGCTCGTTCTTTCCGGTGTTGGCGGTGGTGTTGGTGTTGCGCTCGTTCATCGTCGAGCCGTTCCAGATTCCGTCATCGTCGATGGTACCGACGCTGGAGGTCGGCGATTACATCCTCGTCAATAAATTCAGTTATGGCCTGCGGCTGCCGGTGCTGAAAACCAAAATTCTCGACATCGGCGCACCGAAGCGCGGCGATGTCATCGTGTTTTTTCCACCGCACAAGAAAAACGTGTACTTCATCAAACGGCTGATCGGTCTGCCGGGCGATCACATCCAATACCGCCATAAAGTGCTATATATCAACGGGCAGCGCGCCGACCAGGTATTTCTGGCGCGGGTAAACCCGATGCAGGCCACTGAGCTGGCGTCGGAAAAATTGGGTGATATCGAACACAGCATCCATAAACAAATGGACAGCTATAACCCAACTGCCGACGAAGTCGATGTCGTGGTTAAGCCCGGTCACTATTTCATGATGGGCGATAATCGCGACAACAGCGCCGACTCGCGTTTTTGGGGACAGGTTCCCGAGCGTGAAATCGTCGGTAAGGCATTCGCGGTATGGATGCATTGGGAGTCGCTGTTTTCGGTTCCCAGCTTCGATCGGGTCGGCGTTATCCACTGATTTGACCTGAGGAGAATTCGCATGCAAATGCGTAAATATCAAAGCGGATTGGGCATGCTCGGCTGGTTGATCGTGCTGGGCATTGCATCGTTTGCGCTGACGTGTTTTTTTAAAATCGGTCCGGTGTATCTCGATTACTGGCAGACCAAAAAAGCGCTCGATGTGGTGATGGAGAATCCGCAATCGGCGATGCTGGGCAGAACCGAGTTGCTCAACGCGATTGAAAAACAGCTGGACGTCAGCCGCATCGAAACGATTAGTAAGAAGGACATCAAAATCGTCGATTCGCGCGACGGGCGAGTGCTCGATGCCAGTTACGAAAAACGCGTGCCGCTGCTTTCCAATATCGATGTCGTCGTTAAATTCGAGAATCTCAAATACAAACTTTCCCCGCCGCAATGAGCGTGCACGATCCCATTCAAATTCTCAGCCAGCGCATCGGTCATCGTTTCACTGATTCCGCGTTGGCTGAGCAGGCACTGACCCATCGCAGTTTCGGTGGGCATCATAACGAAAGATTGGAATTCCTCGGCGATGCGATGGTGAACTTCATCATTGCCGAGGCATTGTTTCAGCGTTTTCCGGCCACCCGCGAAGGCGATCTAACGCGTATGCGCGCGTCGCTGATTCGCGGTCAAACCCTGGCTGAGATCGCGCGTGAATTCGAACTGGGCGAATTGATTCGACTCGGTTCGGGTGAAATGAAAAGCGGTGGTCATCGCCGCGAATCGATTCTCGCCGATGTGCTCGAAGCGATAATTGCCGCGATTTATCTCGATGCCGGTCTCGATGTCTGCCGCGAGCGCGTGCTGGAGTGGTATGGCTCGCGGTTGCAGCAAGTGGCGCCTGGTGAAGTGAACAAAGATGCAAAAAGTCGTCTGCAGGAATGGCTGCAGGGGCGCGGTAAAGCGCTGCCGGTCTACCAACTCAGTGCGACGCATGGCGAAGCGCACGATCAGTTATTCGACATTAGCTGTACCATTCCATCGGTATCGCAAACATTTACTGGCAGTGGCAGCAGTCGCCGCATAGCCGAACAAATTGCTGCGCAACAAGCGCTCACCTATCTTGAAGAAAAGAGCTTTGCGAAAAAGCACCCGGAGCAAAAGCGATGAACGATGCCGATACCACCGTCGATGACACTTCGCGCTGCGGTTATGTCGCGCTGGTCGGCCGACCCAATGTCGGTAAGTCGACGCTGCTGAATCATTTGCTCGGTCAGAAAATCAGTATTACCTCGCGCAAACCGCAAACAACTCGTCATCGCGTGCTCGGTATTAAAACCGAGGGCGCGACACAGATCGTGTATGTCGATACGCCCGGCTTGCATAAAATCGAGCCGAAGGCGATCAATCGCTACATGAACCAGACTGCCAGTCAGGCCATGCTCGATGTCGATGTGGTGATATTTGTTATTGAACGTCTGCGTTGGACCGAAGAAGACGATTGGGTGTTGGAAAAGGTGAAGCATGTGCAATGTCCGGTCATTCTCGCGCTCAACAAAATCGATTTGATCGACGATAAAAAACAATTGTTGCCGGCATTGCAAAAGCTTTCCGAAAAATTCTCCTTCGCGGAAATTTTTCCGCTGTCGGCTTTGCGTGGTCATAACCTCGATGCACTAGAAACCGCCATCAAGCGTCGCCTGCCGGAAAATCCGCATTTTTTCCCCGAGGATCAAGTCACCGATCGCAGCGAGCGTTTTCTCGCGGCGGAATTGGTACGTGAAAAAGTCATGCGCCAGCTCGGCGAGGAATTGCCGTATGAAATTACCGTCGAGATCGAATCGTTCAAGCGCGAAGGCAAATTGCTGACGATCGATGCACTGATTCTGGTCGAACGCGATGGCCAGAAAAAAATCGTAATCGGCAACGGTGGCGAACGCATTCGTCAGATCGGCGAAGAGGCGCGCAAAGACATGCAGAAATTATTCGATAGCAAAATCATGCTGAAACTGTGGGTCAAAGTTAAAGCCGGTTGGTCCGACGATGAGCGCGCGTTGCGCAGTCTCGGGTATTCGGATTTCGAATAGTCGAGTCGCCTCGCTCATGCAGCCTGCGTATGTTCTGCATGCCCGTGATTATCGCGATACCAGTTTGTTGCTGGAATTGTTGACGCCCGAACTGGGCCGTTTTGCTGCGGTCGCGCGCGGTGCGCGCAGTCAACGCCGCGGCAGCAGTCAGCGCGCTTTATTGCAACCCTTTCAGCCGTTATGGATCGAGTGTGCCGGCGCCGGCGAATTGAAATCATTGCGGCAGGTCGAGATGCGCGACCCCGCTGTTCCGTTGCGGGGGCCGGCGCTGTTCAGCGGTATGTATGTGAATGAAATACTGTGCCGCCTGCTGCATCGCGACGATGCACATGATGATTTATTTCGCGATTACGAAATCGTGCTGCAGCAACTCGCACAACAAACCATGATTGATATTGCGCTGCGCCAGTTCGAGCTGCGTCTGCTCGATGAGCTCGGTTATGGTTTCAATCTATTGGAAGAAGCACACAGCGGTGCGCCGATTGTTGCAGAAAAAAATTATCGTTTCGATGCCGGTGCGGGACTGGTTGCAGTCAAATCGTCATCCGATCGCCCGCTGTTGCGCGGTGCGGATATTCTCGATTTTGTCGCCGGACAGTATTCACCGCAATCGCGACAAGCGATAAAATTGCTGTGTCGAATGGCGCTGCAACCGCACCTCGGCAGTAAACCGCTGCATAGCCGCGAATTATTCGCCAGCTGAGTATTTGGATTGGGGAACTAGGTGTCCGCAGATAGCGTTACGTTCTCGCCATCAAACAGCGCGTCGATATCGTGGGTAGTTTCCCATCGCAGCAATTCATCGATCGCTGCCAACAGTGCCTGCGTGCCCGCCGTTATAGCGGCAGGACTGGCGCGTTGTTTGAGTAACTCTTCCAATTGAAAACTGCATTGCTGCAGTCGCGGCACGCCGCTGTAGCTACAAGCGCCATGTAATTTGTGCGTCTCGTCGAGCAGGCCATTTAAATTATTTTGCGCCAGTTGCGCTTCCAACACGCGGCGCGTTACCGGTAGCGCTTGTAGCAAATCACGCAGAAATTCCTGCGCCAGCACCGGTTTATCGCGCGCGCGCTGCAAACAGATATCAATACGCACAGGCCCCGCTGGCATAGGTGGTGGCGCACTATCTTCCAGCAATCGCTGCAGCTGATCTTCGGTAATGGGCTTGGTGATACATTCATCGAAACCATTCGCGAGCAATTCATTTTTCTCTCTTGGTAACACATGCGCGGTTAACGCCACAATGCGGGTGCTCGCGTTTATGGTATCGCCGCCACGAATGGTTTGCGCCACCTCGATGCCGCTCAACTCCGGCATTTGAATGTCGAGCAGGATTAAATCGAAGCGTTGCTGTGTGCACAGCGACAACGCCTCGCGACCGTTGTTAGCGAGCACGACGGTGGCGCCTAATTCGCGCAGCAGTACGTCGACCAATTTCAAGTTGGTGGCGTTGTCGTCAACCGCGAGCACACGAATCGATGATGTCGGCGGCGATGACGGCGATACATTCGGTAGCAGCGGTATGTCGCACAGGCTTGCGCACAGCGCATCATAGAGCTGCAAATGATTGATCGGTTTCGGCGACAAGCGGATATTGGGCCCAAGCGCGACATCGATCGAGCCACTATGCAGCACGAAGGTCGGCACTTGCGCCGATGGCAGATGTGCGGGCAATGGCGCATGCGCGGAAACACTCAATATCCAGCCATCGCAGTGATCGCGATACACACTCAGCTCGTCCCAATGATCCAGGGCAATCACTTCGATGCGCCAGAGTTCGAATAATTGTTGCAGCGCAAGTTTCGATAACGGCTGCGGATCGCATAGCACCAGACGCTTGCCGGCCAATAAATGAAATTGGCGCAGCGACAGCGGTTTCGATTGCACGGGTAAACGCAGTGAAAACCAGAATGTCGAGCCGTGTCCGAGCTGACTGTCGAGGCCGATTTCACCGCCCATTTGTTCGATTAATTTTTTGCTGATCGCGAGTCCCAGCCCAGTGCCGCCGAATTCCCGCGAAGTCGACGCATCGGCTTGCGCGAATGCCTGAAATAGCAGCCGTTGCTGCTCGGCAGAAATGCCGATGCCGGTATCGCTGACATTAATTTTCAGCGGTGCGCGCGCGCCGATAGCGGCTGTGGTTTCGACGCGCACTGCGATATGGCCGCGCGTGGTGAACTTAATCGCATTGCTGATCAAATTCGTCAGTACCTGCCGCAACCGCAGCGGATCGCCGACCAGTTCATTGGGTACGCTGTTGTCATACAGCAAAATCAAATCGAGATTTTTTTCGTTCGCGCTCGGCGCGAGCATCGCCAGCGTTTCTTCGATCGTTTCGCGCAGATTGAACGCGGTGTTATCGAGCACGAGCTTCCCCGCCTCGATTTTCGAAAAGTCCAAAATATCGTTGATGATGCCGAGCAGGTTCTCGGCCGAATAACGAATGGTTTCGAGATATTCACGCTGACGTGCATCGAGCATGCTTTTCAGTAGCAGCTTAGTGAAACCGATGATGCCGTTGAGGGGTGTGCGTAATTCATGGCTGGTGTTCGCGAGAAATTCCGATTTGATACGACTCGCTTCCAACGCTTCGCGGCGCGCCAGATCGAGTTCGATATTTTGCACTTCGACGGTTTCTAACGATTCGCGCAGATCGCGGTTGGTCTGCTCGAGGTGGCGGCGCAATTCGATCGAGGCATTGTCGACCGTGAGCGCCATGCGATTGATGTCTTGTGCGAGCGTGTACAGCGCGCTGCGCTGATCGAGATGGATCGGCGTATCGAACGAACCAGCGGCGATGCGCTGAATACCATCGCGCACATGCTGTTCGGCGGCATTTAGGCGACGACTGGCGAACACCGCACCGAACGTAGCGCCGAGCAGTGCGAGCGCGACAATACAGCCGCTGATAAAAAGCGAGCGATAGGTTTCCAGCAGATAAGGTTGACGCGAATAATCGACAACGATCCAACCGGTCGGCGCGGTACTCCTGATAGCGTCGTTGACGGGAGCCCCGTTGTTAATCGTGGCGGTAAAATTTCCCGGCACCAATAACGGTTGTACGAAGCGCAAAGTTTCGGCTTGTTCGCTGTAATTACTGATCGAGAAATCGATCGCCGCATTTTGCAATTGCGGGCCGGCGTGGGCGAGCGGATGTCGCTCGGCATCAAATATTGTCACCGCATCGACACCGGGCTCCTCGAGTGCCAATGAAGCCAGTTGTTGCAACGCGGCGACATCATGGTTTTGCAGCGATACGCGCGCGGCATTCGCGAGCTGCAACGCGGTGGCATGACCGCGCTGTTCGAGCAGCCGATCGAGATCCTGTAGTCGGCTGTGACTTAAATAAGAGCCCAGCGCGATCGCAATGAGTAGCGATGGCACCAGCGCGGTGGAAATTATCAGAGTTTTCAAACCGCGATTTTGCATCGCTCAACGCCAGGGCAAAATTGATGTGCCGGTATTATCCGGGTGCTTCGCGGCAAATTCCATGGCGCGCTTGAAGCAGACGTAAATGAAGTGGTAAAGCGGGCGCAAACAGGGATCGCTGCGCCTGGCGTGCTATGATCCCGGCGCAAAAAAAGTCGTCGCCAGCAGGATTTCAGTATGTCTTTCCCCACCTCTTTCCCGACTATCGAGGATTACATCGGTGCCACGCCGTTGGTGCGTTTGCAGCGTTTGCCTGGCGCGAGTCGTCATACCGTATTGGTGAAGCTTGAGGGCAATAATCCGGCCGGCTCGGTGAAGGATCGACCGGCGATAAGCATGATCCGTCATGCCGAAGCGCGCGGCGACATCAAACCTGGCGATACTCTGATCGAGGCCACCAGCGGTAATACCGGCATCGCGCTGGCGATGGCGGCGGCGATTCGCGGTTACCGCATGATTTTGATCATGCCCGCCACCGGCAGTCTCGAACGCAAACTGGCGATGAGCGCGTATGGCGCGCAGCTGATCGAGGTCACCAAAGAACAGGGCATGGAAGGCGCGCGCGATCTGGCGTTGAAAATGCAAGCCGAAGGCAAAGGCAAGGTGCTCGATCAATTTGCGAATCCCGATAATCCGCTCGCGCATTACGAGGGAACGGGTCCGGAGATATGGCGTCAGACCGAGGGGCGCATTACCCATTTCGTCGCATCGATGGGCACCACCGGCACGATCATGGGAGTGTCGCGTTATTTGAAAGAACAGAATCCGGCGATTCAGGTGATCGGGCTGCAGCCAACCGATGGCGCGGCGATTCCGGGCATTCGGCGCTGGCCGCAGGCGTATCTGCCAAAAATATTTCAGCCAGAACGGGTCGATCGAGTCATCGACATGGATCAAGCGACAGCAGAAGCGACCATGCGCGCACTCGCGGCACGCGAAGGTATTTTCTGCGGCGTGTCGTCGGGTGGCGCTGTGGCGGGGGCCTTGCAGCTCTGTCGTGAACTCGATGCATTGCCGACACTGGAAAACGCGCTGATCGTCGCCATTATTTGCGATCGCGGCGATCGCTATTTATCGACAGGCGTGTTCGACGCCGCACTGCAATAGAACGATGACGGCTCGCAGCGGGCCCGAAGGTTAGTCATGGTCAAGGTTCGCGAAGAACATCCGGAAAAAGCCGATGGCAGCGTCGATCTCGAACGCTGGGTACGGCGTCTGCAAGTACCCGATACGGTCAACCGCGGCACCCTGCTGCGCGCTGCAGGAGTGGCACGCGCCGCTGATGAACGCGTGCCATCCGATCCCGAATTATCGTGGGACGAGAGTTCCTCGTGTCTGCGTGTCGGTTTGGAAATGGCGGAAATCCTCGCCGAACTGCATGTCGATCAGGATGGTTTGGTCGCGGCGATTCTGTATCGCGCGGTGCGCGAGGGAAAATTAGCGAACAGCATCATCGCCGATCAATTCGGCGCGCCGATTGCGAAGCTGATCGACGGCGTATTGCGCATGGCCGCGATCAGCCGCGTCAAAACCGAGCGCGGCCTGGTGCTCGGTCAGGCCGAAGAGCAGAGCGATACTGTCCGCAAAATGCTGGTTGCGCTGGTCGACGATGTGCGCGTCGCGTTGATCAAACTCGCTGAGCGCACCTGCGCGATTCGCTCGGTCAAAGACCATCCGGAAAAGCGCCACAAACTCGCACGCGAGATTGCCGATATTTATGCGCCGCTCGCGCATCGGCTCGGGATCGGTCACATCAAATGGGAGCTCGAGGATTTATCGTTCCGCTATCTGCAGCCGGATTCGTATAAAAAAATCGCGCGCCTGCTCGACGAAAAACGCCTCGATCGGCAGGGCTATATCGAGTCGGTTATCGCCGAGTTGCGCGGCGAACTTGAGAAGGCGGACATCAAGGCCGATTTCTCCGGCCGCGCCAAACACATCTACAGCATCTGGCGCAAAATGCAGCGCAAGGGTATCGGCTTCTCGCAGGTCTACGATATTCGCGCGGTGCGAGTGCTGGTACCCGAAGTAAAAGATTGTTATGCCGCACTCGGTATCGTGCACGGGCTGTGGCGCAACGTGCCGAATGAATTCGACGATTACATCGCCAACCCGAAGGACAACGGCTATCGCTCGCTGCACACCGCAGTGATCGGTCCGCAGGGCAAAGTGCTCGAAGTGCAGATTCGCACCTTCGATATGCATGAAGAAGCGGAATTCGGCGTATGTGCGCACTGGCGTTATAAAGGCGCGGACAGCGAACGCAAAAAAGTCGCGAGTTACGAAGAAAAAATTGCGTGGCTGCGCCAAGTGCTCGAATGGCACGAAGAGACCGGCGGCAGCGCCATCGATCTAACGGAACAGTTCAGCCGCGCGCAGGATCGCGTGTACGTGTTCACGCCGGATGGTCATGTCGTCAATCTCACGCAGGGCTCGACGCCGCTCGATTTCGCGTATCACATTCACACCGAAGTCGGTCATCGCTGCCGTGGCGCCAAAGTGAACGGGCGCATCGTGCCGCTGACGTATGTGCTGCAAACCGGCGAGCAGGTCGAGATTCTCACCGGCAAGGAAAACGCACCGCGCCGCGATTGGCTGCAGCCGAACCTCGGCTACATTCGCGGTGCACGCACGCGTGCGAAAGTGCAATCGTGGTTTCGCCAGCAGGCGCGCGAAGACAATATCGCTGCCGGCCGCGCGCTATTGGAAAAAGAATTCAAGCGTCTCGCGCTCACTAGTCTCGATTACAAAGCGGTCGCCGAGCGCGTGCGCTGCGCCACCGTCGAGGATATGTATTCTGGCGTCGGTGTCGGCAGTATCAGCGCGACGCAGGTATTGCACGCGGCGCAATCGCTGCTGACCAAAGAAGAACAGGTAGCGCTGCCGGTGTTGCCGGCGTTGCGCAAACGGACGCAGAAAGATGCGGCGAGCGCTGTCAATATTCGCGGCGTCGGCAATCTGCTCACGCATATCGCCGGCTGCTGCAAACCGGTGCCGGGCGATGCCATCGTCGGTTACATCACGCTTGGGCGCGGTGTCAGCGTGCATCGGCAGGACTGCCAGAAAGCGTTGCAGCTGCAATACGCCGAGCCCGAACGCATCATCGAAGTCAGTTGGGGCGACGAACAGAGCACCTACCCGGTTGAAATCGCGGTGCTTGCACACGATCGTCAGGGCCTGCTGCGCGACATCACGCAATTACTCGCCGCTGAGCGCATCAACGTCCTCGCCATGAATACGTTGTCCGATGTCGCGAATAACACCGCCACGATGCGCCTAACCGTTGAAATTGCCGGTCTCGATGCGCTCGCCGGTTTGCTGGGCAAGTTGAATGGCATGCGCAATATTATTTCGGTGACCCGGGTGCGCGAAGGCGGGGGTTAGGGGGATTTAGTGACAACGTCTTACACCTTGGTTGATTTACTCAATGTGATGGCACGCCTGCGCGATCCTGAACAGGGTTGCCCATGGGATTTACAGCAGAGTTTCGCCACCATCGCGCCGCATACGCTCGAAGAATGTTACGAACTGGTCGATGCGATTGAACGCGGCGATATGCCGCAAGTACGCGAAGAACTTGGCGATGTGTTGTTTCAGGTAATTTTTTACGCGCAACTCGGCCGCGAGCAGGAATTATTTTCGTTCGACGAGCTTGTGCATAACCTCGTCGAAAAATTAGTGCGCCGGCATCCGCATGTATTTCCGAACGGCGATTTACTCGAAGCCGATGCGGGAACGGCGATTGCAGTCGAGCAGGTCAATCATGCCTGGGAGCGCATTAAGCAGGAGGAGCGCCACGCAAAAAGCCAGCGCGGCGTGCTCGATGACGTACCTGTGGCACTGCCGGCATTGTCGCGCGCGGCAAAATTGCAAAAACGCGCCGCGCGCGTCGGTTTCGATTGGGATAATTGGCGCGATGTGCTGAAAAAAATGCGCGAGGAGGAGCACGAGCTGGAAGAGGCGATCGCCAGCGAAAATCGAGCGCATATTGAAGATGAACTTGGCGATTTATTATTTTGCTGCGTGAACCTCGCGCGCTTTCTCGATATCGATCCCGAGCGCGCGCTGCGCGCCTGCAATCGCAAATTCGAGCGCCGTTTCGGATTTATCGAGCAGTCGCTCGCTGCGCAAGGTCGTGAGCCGCAGCAGGCCACGCTCGAAGAAATGGAAGCATTGTGGCAGCAGGCGAAACAGCGAGAACATCAATAGCGACAACGGCCAGCAATAAAAAACCCGGCATTGCCGGGTTTTTTATTTTTTCGATAAATTAATTATTTATAGCTGCAACAACGCCGCTGCCGATTCACCGAAGAAGCTACGACGCGCCGATGGGCTCATGCCTTCGAGTTGCGCGTCGTACAGTGTCACGGCTTCCTGATGCCCTTCGATATGCGGGAAGTCCGACGAAAACACAACGATGCCTTCGGGAATGCGCTGCAGCGTCGGTTGCAGTAAATCCTGTTGATGCACTACCGACACGCGCACTTGTCGCAATACGTATTCACTCGGTTTCAGCGGCAAATTGTACGAGGCGAAACTCAGCATACGCGGACGGCTATTGTCCGCTTCGCGATCGATGGTTTCGAGAAAATCCGGCAGCCAGTCGATGCCGAGTTCGGACACGATAATAGCGAGATTGGGATAACGCTCCAGCACACCGCCGAAAATCATCGCGCCGAGCGCCAATTGTGGGACTAAGCGGCGCGACAGCGATGCGAGTCGATAGAACGCGCCGATGTCGCCACCATTATTCGCCCAGCCCGGATGCAATGCCGCGCGACCGCCGCCGACATGAAACAGAATTGCGACGCCCAAATCTTCGCAGGTCGCCCAGAACGGCTCAAAATCTGGATGATTCAGCGCTTTATCGCCGTGCGGATCGGCTTTCACGAACACCGCGCGCGAGCCGAGCTTGCGGCCCTGACGAACCTGTTCGATCGACCAGTCGACATCCAGCAAATCCACCACGACCGCCGGGATCAATCGATCGGTATAACCATGTACTTGTTCGAGTGCCCAACGGTTGTAGGTATCGAGTGCATCCAGTGCCAGCTCGGGTGCTTTGCGCATTGCATTGCGATACGGGTGATAGCCATTTGATGGCAGCAGAATTTGTTTCTCGATGCCACGCTGATCCATCCATTGCACACGCGCATCGGGTTGATAGGCGGCCGGCATGAACGCGCCGGCATCGATCGCCACCTGCGGCGGCTCACCGCCCTGCAAATGTTTTTCGTAGGCATCGCGCACGGCGGGCGGAATCAATGTCAACGGATCGGGCCGCAATGCTGGCGGTACCGACGAAAATAAATCGCCGACGATAATGTCGACGAGATGCTCGGCAGGGGTCATCCGCGGCAGCAGCGCAGCGAGTTTGGGATTGGCCTCTTCGAACCAGCCAATCGGTTCGTTGAAATGACTGTCAACGTCGATAATGCGCATCGCGATATTCCTTATTATCAACTTATTTAGGACGCTTGGCAGAATATCGGCTAATGCCTATGGCAGCAATAATTGTTCGATTGTCGCGGCTTGCAAATCAATACCTGCGAATTGTTCCACAGCGCGTCCGAGTTGCAGCACGCATCATGCCTGCTGCAGCGCGGCAAAATGTTTTTGCCACAGCTCCAGATAACGCGGCGTTGGGCCGATGTCTTCATAAACCGGATCGCCCTGTTCGTCGGTGGCGACAACGGTAGCGCCGCGCACATAAGGCAGGCTCGCTTCGATTTCACTGAGTCCTGCAGCGAGCACATCGGTGATGAGTTCTTCGATGCTACGCCGCGGAAACATTTCCGCCAGTGCTGCGATACGCGCCGCATCTTCAATGCGCAGACGCACACTGAAGCGCTCCTCGGTTAATTCGCCGGCGGCGGTTTTGTCCCAAACCGAAATCAATTCGCTAACTTTCATTGTATGTCCTCGTGGTTTGCTCAGCTGGCACGAGCCTGACACAGGCTGGACACTGATCAGTCAGATGTGTAAGGTGTGGCGCCTTCTGAGTACGGTTCCGCTATTGCTGTAGGAGTATTCTTCATGCGTATCATTTTGTTGGGCCCGCCGGGCGCAGGCAAGGGCACGCAGGCCCAATTCATCATGCAGCGCTACGGCATTCCGCAGATTTCCACGGGCGATATGCTGCGTGCCGCTGTGAAGGCTGGCACAGAGCTGGGGCTCAAGGCAAAAGCGGTAATGGATTCCGGCGGCCTCGTCTCCGATGATTTGATCATTGGTTTGGTGAAGGAACGCATCGCCAAGCCCGATTGTGAAAAAGGTTTTCTGTTCGACGGTTTTCCTCGCACGATTCCGCAGGCGGAAGCATTGACGGCCTCGCAGATCGTGATCGACCACGTGATCGAAATCGCTGTTGACGATGAAGAAATCGTGCAGCGCATGAGCGGCCGGCGTGTGCATGAAGCGTCGGGTCGTGTTTATCACATCGTGAATAATCCGCCCAAGCGTGAAGGTCTCGATGATGTCACCGGCGATGCGTTGATGCAACGCGCCGATGATAATGAAGAAACCGTGCGCAAACGTTTGCAGGTTTATCATGATCAGACCAAACCGCTGGTGGCCTATTATTCCCAGCAAGCGCGCGCCACCGGCACTGTGCGTTACCACTGTATTGCAGGTGTTGGCTCGGTCGAGCAGATTCGCGACAAAATTTTTGCCGAGCTGGAAGGATGATTCAGCGTTAATCGAAGGCCTCGCAATCGCGGGGCTTTTTTTTGACCGCGCTTTTCTCCGTATAAAATGTTCCCGAATAAGATGACTGCGCGAAAAATCAGAGAGAACCCGCTATGAAAACCGCCGTTGTGCTGATGAATCTCGGCACGCCAGAGCAGCCGACCGTACCGGCGATTCGCCGCTACTTACGAGAATTTCTCAGCGATCGGCGCGTGGTCGAAATTCCGCGCGTGCTGTGGTATCCGATTCTGTACGGGATCATCCTGACGCTGCGTCCGCGTCGATTGGTGCCGGGTTATGCGGAAATGTGGCATCGCTTTGGCGATTCACCGTTGCGCGTCATCAGTCGGCAACAAGTTGAGAAGTTGCAGGCGCAATTGCAACAGACAATAACGCACGCACCTGTCGTGCGTCAGGCAATGACTTACGGTGCACCGCGGCTGAGCAATGTTGTTAGCGAGCTGCGAGCCAGCGGTATCGAGCATATTTTAGTATTGCCGTTATACCCGCAATATTCGGCGACGACCACCGGTCCGATTTACGATCAGGTCGCCGCATTGTTTCAATCGCAGCGCGATGTACCGTCGATTTCGATCGTCAAACACTATTATCAGCATCCGCTTTATACCGAAGCGCTCGCCCAATCGGTGCGAGCGCATTGGCAACAGTACGGTCGCGCACAACGTTTGTTGATGTCGTTTCATGGCATTCCGAAGCGCAATATCGAATTGGGCGATCCTTATAGCGATCACTGTGTCGCCACCGCGAATCAACTCGCTGCGGCGTTGCAATTACGCGATGACGAATGGCAGTTTTCGTTTCAATCGCGTCTCGGTCGCGCCGAATGGTTGCAGCCGTACACCGCAGACGTTCTACAGCGTTGGGGTGAGCAGCAGCTTGCCAGCATCGATGTGATTTGCCCGGCATTTGCTGCCGATTGCCTGGAAACACTGGAAGAAATCGCCATCGAAAATCGCGATCGGTTTCAGCGTGCTGGTGGCGGTGAATATCGCTACATTCCGTGTCTCAACGATAGCGATACGCATATCGCTCTGCTGCAACAGCTGATCAATCAGCACCTGCCGCGCTAATACCGAGCGCGCAATTTTATTTGCTGATATTCACGCTGAGGCGTGGAAATTTCCCTCCGAAGTGTCACTGATTTTGTCCGCGCAGCAATAAATTTTGTTGATTTGATCGAAAAAAATTTCACTGAATTCAGTGACTTTGTTTGCGTAGTTTATTTTCTGTGCTATTTTCAAACCGTTGTTGCGACGATGGCCTTTGTTGAGGAGACCTACAATGCCAAGAGCAAAAGTAAAAATAAATACATCAGCAGCGAAAAAACGTGCAGTAAAAACCAAGATGAAAACCGCTAAAGCACCGCGTCCCACCACAGCAAAAGCAGTAGTCACTCCCGCATTGGCAAAAGCGCAAGAAACAATGACTGCGCTGCAAAAAAGCATCGTCGCTGATCGTGGCGCGGTCGCATCAATGCGTAAAGCGGTGGCGGCAGCGCGCGCTAAAGCAGCGAAATCGGGCAAGCTCGCCGATAAGCGGACGGCAAAACGTGCGGCGGCAGCGGCGACAAAAGCTGGCGCAAAACTGAGAAATTTGCGTGCGAAACTGGCCGATGCGAAAGCCAAAGTCGTGATGGCTAAAGCTCACGCCAGCGTTAAAACCGGTGAAAGCACGCTGAAAGCAAAAAGTGAAGCACGCGCCAAAACGCTTGCGCAGAAAGCGGAAATGGATTTAAGCAAAGCGCTTGATGCATTCAAGATGAAGTGGACCAAGAAGCGTAAAGCCGCAGACAGCAAGAAGCTGAAAGCAGCTGCGAAGAAGCTGAGCGTTAAATTGAAAGCCGCCGCCAAGAAGCAACAGGCGAAAGTGAAAAAACTCGAAGTCAAAGCCGCTGCGAAAGCCAAAGCGGTTGCGCGTCGAGTTGCCGCCAAAGCGAAAAAGGCCGCTAAGGCGATGCCAAAAGCCGCTGCGAAAAAAGCACCGGCCAAAAAAGCCGTAGCTAAAAAGGTGGTGGCCAAGAAAGCGGTACCGAAGAAAAAAGCTGTCGCTAAAAAGGCCGCACCCAAGAAGGCTGCGAAAAAAGCGGCACCCAAGAAAACTGCCGCTAAGAAAGCAGGCGTCAAGAAAGCTATAGTTAAAAAGGCAGCCGTAAAGGCTAAGAAGGCACCCGCCAAGAAAACCGCAGCCAAGAAAGCACCGGCTAAAAAAGCTGTCGCCAAAAAAGCGGCTGTGAAGAAGATGCCGGTGAAAAAAGCTCCGGCGAAAAAAGCTCGGCGCGGTCGTCCGAAAATGAAGAAATAACGATCCCGCTCTATTAAAAAGCCCGTGAGCAATCCTCGCGGGTTTTTTTTTGCATTACTGCGGGAGCAGTAACAGATCTTCCGGCCGGTTGAAATTGCGAAAGTATTCCGGCGAGTCGTCGAAGTCGACCGCATGGCAATGTTGCGTTGCGTACCAACGGTGGACAGCAAAATCGCCTTGCTGCAGATAATCGGCAGCACTATCGCGTAAATACGATCTCATCAGTGCATAAAGGTAATGGTTATTGCCGCCGCTGCGTGCATACACCAGATCGGCATTATTCAGCGCATCGTGGCAACGTTGCACAAGGTCCGGTGCCAGTAATGGATTATCGCAGGGTACGAACAAGGTCAGCGGCGTTGCACTGAAATGTAAGCCGGCGAGTATGCCGGCGAGCGGTCCGCGTCGTTGCGCGAAGGGATCGGGTAGTAGCGGGATATTGAAATGGCGATAGAGGTCTTGCTCGTTGCAGTTGATGGCAATGGCATCGACCTGCGGTTGCAGGCGTTCGATGATGTGCTCGATAAACGGGCGTCCGCGCCACAATAATTGCGCTTTATCCGCTTGCATACGCGTGCTGCGACCGCCGGCGAGAATGATCGCAGTGATCGGATCGCGTTTTGTCATGGGGAAGACCTGCAATTATTGAATGCGGGTTTATTGTAGCGACCGCGGTGCCGGATGGGTTATCGCAGCGTGGCGATCCGGTTTGCCGTGCCTTCGATGGCTCGTTAACATGCGCGCTCTATTCAGCGGTTATCGTTATGCCCCGTCTTCTCGCCATTGATACTTCCACCGAAGCCTGTTCTGTCGCGTTACTCGATGGCACGCAAGTATTCGAACAATTTATCGATGCGCCGCGCGAGCATGTGCAACGTTTGTTGCCGATGATCGATGCATTGTTGGTCGATCATCACATCGTTTTGCGCGATCTGGATGCGATCGCGTTCGGTCGTGGTCCCGGTTCGTTCACCGGTTTGCGCATTTGTCTCGGCGTAGTGCAAGGCTTGGCATTCGGCGCCGAATTGCCGGTAGTGCCGGTATCGACGCTCGCTGCATTGGCGCAATCGTTTGTCAGCGATTCGATAGCGAGCGGCAGTTACATTTGTGCCGCGATCGATGCGCGCATGGATGAAATTTATTGCGGCTGGTTTCGTGTCGACACCGATCGTCTGGTGCAGGCGATGAGCGCCGAAGTGGTCTGCGCGCCGGAACAGATGCCGTTGATCGAAACCTCCGGAGCGGCGAAATATGCAGTCGGCAGCGGCTGGAATTATCGATCCCGGATGCCATGCACAGATTTTGCAATGATGGATTCGACACAATTGCCACATGCGCGCGCCATCGCGTTACTCGGTGCGCAGGCGTTATCACAGGGGGTGTGTTTGCCCGCCGAAGAGGCGCAACCCGTTTATCTGCGCAATGAAGTGGCGTGGAAAAAAATCAACCCAACAGTTAATTGATGGATATGGACGTAACGATGAGCGATGTGTGGCAGGTCATTTGGTTGGGCATTATCGAAGGCATTACCGAGTTTTTACCGATTTCGAGTACCGGACATTTATTGATTGCGGAGAAGCTCGGGCTGGGCGCGCGCTCGGATGTTTTCAATGTCGTGATTCAGGCGGGCGCGATTCTCGCTGTCGTGGTGATTTACTGGCAGCGCTTATGGCAGCTCGCGGTCAATTTTCGACAGCCGGATAATCGCGATTATTTGTTGAAGTTAACGGTGGCATTTCTGATCACCGGCGTGCTGGGCCTGATTATCACCAAGCTCGGTTTTAAATTGCCGGAAACCGTCACCCCGATCGCATGGGCCTTGATCATTGGTGGCATCTGGATGGTAGTGGCGGAGTGGTTTGCGGCGAAAAAGGCCGACGTGGTGCGTATCACCTGGACGGTTGCGATTGTGGTCGGTCTGGCGCAGGTTGTCGCCGCCATTTTCCCCGGCACATCGCGTTCAGCGGCGACGATTTTTGCGGCGATGCTAGTGGGTACCAGTAATCGCGCGGCGGCTACCGAATTCGCATTTCTCGTCGGCATTCCGACCATGTTCGCCGCCAGCGGCAAGCTGCTGTTCGATGTGTTCCGCCACGGTGGCGTGGGCGCAGCTAGCGAAGACTGGAGCGATTTGGGCATCGCCTTTGTCGTGTCGACAGTCACCGCCTTTATCGCGGTCAAGTGGTTGTTGCGCTATATCCAAACACATCGGTTCACGTTGTTTGCCATCTATCGGGTGGTGCTCGGAATCGCATTATTGCTGTGGTTGCCAAGCGGCTCCTGATGGGCATTGGTTGTGCTCGCGCCTTGGGGCCAAAGGCCAGTGCTATACTGCCTCCACTCCAATTTTGGTGGATATGAACTGTGCAGGTAGGCTCCTCCTATTTACCCGCGTTGCCGATTGCGACCGATTATCGTCGCGGCGGTTACGAGCGCGCGCCACGCGTGCAGCCAGCCGGGGAGCGCACCGACCAGCAGACGCAGCAGGGTGAGATCACGCGAATTCGCACCCGCGCCAGCACTGCCGCGCAAAGTAGTGAGCAACGTCCTGCGTTCAGCGCGGATAACGTCAGCGGCCGCAATCGTGCCGCGCTGCAAACCTATCAAAGCAACGGGCCGAGCATCGAAGAGCGGCTCGGCGTCGAACTGGTCGGCGTCGATACGTTTGCTTAAGTTTTCTGCCTGAGTTTTCCCCTTACCACTGAGCTTTTAAAACCCGTCGATGTAGAATGCCGATTCCTTTTTTGCGGACCGGTATTGCCATGTCCTCTGCTAAACCTCGTATCGCCTTCCTCGGACTCGGTGTCATGGGCTATCCAATGGCCGGACATTTATTGCGAGCGGGGTATGACACCACCGTGTTCAATCGCAGCGGCGAAAAAGCGCAACGCTGGGTGCGCGAGTATGGCGGTCGTATGGCTACAACGCCGGCCGCGGCAGCGCACGAGGCGGATATCGTCGCGCTGTGCGTCGGTCGCGATGACGACGTACGCGAGGTCATTTTCGGCGACAGCGGTATAGCGCAGACGCTCAAAGCCACTGCCGTTGTCATCGATCACACCACCACCTCCGCTGCATTGGCGCGCGAGATGGCGCAGCGTTTGAAGGAACAATCGGTCGAGTTTCTCGATGCGCCGGTATCGGGTGGTCAGATGGGTGCAGAGCGCGGGCAACTCAGCGTCATGGTCGGCGGGGCGGAAGCGGTATTGGAAAGCGCTAGGTCGGTGCTGCAATGCTATGGTCGATGCGTGCAATATATCGGGCCTTCCGGCAGCGGCCAGTTGGCCAAAATGGTGAATCAAATTTGTATCGCCGGCGTGGTGCAGGGTCTCGCCGAAGGACTGCATTTTGCGCGCAATGCTGGGCTCGATATCGAAGCGCTGATCGCGGTGATCTCGCAGGGCGCGGCGCAATCGTGGCAAATGCAGAGCCGTTACAAAACGATGATCGCCGGCGAATACAACCACGGTTTCGCAGTCGATTGGATGCGCAAGGATTTGGGTTACACCCTGGCGGAGGCGCGCGGCAACGGTAGTCAATTGCCGCTGACCGCGCTGGTCGATCAGTTTTATGGCGAGGTGCAGGCGCTGGGCGGTGGTCGCTGGGATACCTCGAGTTTGCTGGCGCGGCTGGAAGCTTTTCGTAAATAAAGCTTTGGCGCAAAACCTTTAGCGCAAATAAAAAATCTTTAGCAAAAATAAATCGAGGAAGATCGTCGTGCGAGGAATAGTGTCGTGATAGAACAGCAACTGCTGCTCGATGAATTGTTGAATTTTTTGCGCCGTTCGCCCACGCCGTTTCACGCCGTCGACAATATGATTACGCAACTGCGCCAGCATGGCTTCGTCGCGCTGGCCGAGCATGAGCGGTGGCAGTTGCGCGTGGGTGGGCGCTATTACGTCACCCGCAACGATTCGTCGCTGATTGCATTTGTGCTCGGTAACGACAATGTGATCGAAACCGGACTGCACATGGCCGGAGCGCATACCGATAGTCCGTGCTTGAAGATCAAGCCGAATCCTGAAATGCAGCGCCACGGTTGTTTTCAGCTCGGCGTTGAAGTGTACGGCGGCGCATTGTTGGGGCCGTGGTTCGATCGTGATTTATCGTTAGCAGGTCGCGTCACCTATTTGGCTGCGGACGGTGCGCTCGCGAACGCGTTGATCGATTTCGAAAAGCCGATCGCGATAATTCCGAGTCTTGCGATTCATCTCGATCGCGAGGTCAATAACAATCGCTCGATCAATGCGCAAACACAGCTGCCGTTGATTCTATCGAGCGGCGAAGGCGCGCCGAATTTTCGCGCATTGCTGCTCGAACAATTGCGCACGCAATTGGGCATTACCGATGCGCGCGCCGTGCTCGATTACGAAATTAATTGTTACGACGTGCAGCCGCCGGCATTGGTCGGGCTGGAGCAGGAATTTATCGCCAGCGCGCGGATCGATAATTTGCTGTCGTGTTTTATCGCGTTGAAAGCGCTGTTAACTGCGGATGGCGCGCGCAGTGCCATGCTCATCTGCAGCGATCACGAGGAGGTCGGCAGCGCGAGTACATCCGGCGCGCAGGGTACCTTGCTGCAATCGACATTGCGTCGCATCGCCGGCGGCGAGGAAAATTCTTCATATGAAAACTATGCGCGCATGATCGATCGATCGCTAATGATTTCGTGCGACAACGCGCATGGCATTCATCCGAATTTTGCTGACAAGCACGATGCGAATCATGGTCCGCTACTCAATCGCGGACCGGTCATCAAAATCAACGCGAATCAACGTTACGCGACCAACAGCGAAACGGCAGCGTTATTTCGGCATATCTGTCAGCAAATCGATGCGCCGGTGCAGAGCTTTGTTGTGCGCAGCGATATGGCCTGCGGCAGCACCATCGGGCCGATCACAGCGACTGAAATTGGGGTGCGCACCGTCGATGTCGGCGTGCCGCAATGGGCGATGCATTCGCTGCGCGAAGTTGCCGGTACGCGTGATTGTTGGCATTTGTGCCGTGCGCTGACGCATTTCTTCCAGACTTCGGTTTATTCGCAATCCCGCATTTAAGTTTTTGGAAATTTTTTGACAATGAAAAAGCAACGTGTACTGACCGGCATTACCACGACGGGCACGCCGCATCTCGGTAATTATGTCGGCGCGATTCGCCCGGCAATTGCGGCGAGCCGCGATCAGAATGTCGATTCATTTTATTTTCTGGCGGATTATCACGCGCTGATCAAATGCCAGGATCCGGCGCAGGTGCATCAATCGACGAAAGAGATTGCCGCGACCTGGCTCGCGCTGGGGCTCGATACCGATGCCGCGACGTTCTATCGCCAATCCGATGTGCCAGAAATCACCGAGCTGACTTGGGTGCTTACCTGCATTACTGCGAAAGGTTTAATGAATCGCGCGCATGCCTATAAAGATGCGGTGCAGAAAAACGAAGACGCGGGTGAAGACCAGGACTTCGCGATTACGATGGGTTTGTTCTCATATCCGATTTTGATGGCAGCGGATATTTTAATGTTCAACGCACACAAAATTCCGGTCGGTCGCGATCAGATTCAGCACATCGAAATGGCGCGCGATATCGGTCAGCGCTTCAATCATATTTATGGTGATACTTTCGCGCTGCCCGAAGCGATGATCGACGATAACGTCGCAGTGCTCGGCGGCCTAGACGGTCGCAAAATGAGTAAGAGTTATGGCAATACCATTCCGCTGTTTGCGTCGGAAAAGGAATTGCAAAAACTGATCAATAAAGTGAAGACCAATCTGCTCGAACCCGGTCAACCGAAAGACCCGGGCGATTCGACCATATTTCAAATTTGGCAGGCGTTCGCGACTCCGGAGCAAACTCAGTACATGCGCGAGCAATTCGCCGCGGGTATCGCGTGGGGCCAGGCGAAAAAAGAATTGTTCGGGCTGATTAATAACGAAATCGGCGCAGCGCGTGCTCGCTACCAAGAGCTGATCGCGAATCCCGATCACATCGAAGCAGTGCTGAAAAAGGGCGCTGAGAAAGCGCGCGTGGAAGCATCGACATTATTGGGTCGGGTGCGCCGTGCCGTGGGTATTGCACCGCTCAATTGAGTGACACGAACTCCAGACGAAAAAAGCCGCCCGAAGGCGGCATCAATTTTCGTTTGGGAGAGAACCTGAAAGCTACTTCCTCGACTGCAACACGGCGCAACGTGTTGCAGCGTTTACTTTCTGACTATAGCAATCGAGCTCAGGCGCGCCAGCGGGCGTGTTGAAATTGTGACCGCCTCCACATTCACCGATTGGCGTCGAATTGCTGGCCTATTTCGCGTGTCATCGCAAGCTCCCGCTGTAACCCATTGAGCAGAAATAGATCGCCGGTCGAAATAGGCGGCAGAAATTTCGCGGCTAAGGTTGACCTGCCAACCGTCATTGTTATAATCGCGCCTCGTTTAATTTCCCTCCCGCCCGGGTGGCGAAATCGGTAGACGCAGCGGATTCAAAATCCGCCGTTGGTGACAACATGACGGTTCGAGTCCGTCCCCGGGCACCAATATCTTCTACCGAAAATCAATCCGTCCCCGTCTCTCCATTCCATTTCGCAGCATCCGCTTTACAAAAGATGCTTCTGTCTTTAGCTTCCGTTCACGCCTGTGGCCGCATTTCCTAGCAGGACGCTTTTTGCATTTGACTTCTATAAAACCCAACTGACCGCATGATTCTTTCAGGAGTTATTGCTCATGAAGATCGATCTGAATTCTCCGCACCCGGCACAGCGCGCAAGTTTCTTGTCACCGACACTGGTAAAACAGAAAAACAAAGAGGGGTGGCTCGCACTGTTTGCCGATGATGCGGTCGTGCAAGATCCGGTCGGCGTATCGCCGCTCGACCCGACTGGTTTGGGGCACGAGGGAAAGGAAGGTATCAGCAAATTCTGGGACATGATCATTGGCCCATCATCGTTCGATTTCGAAATGCAGGCGTCGTATCCATGCGGCGACGAGTGCGCCAATGTTTGGGTGGGCAGAAGCCAATTACCCGACGGCAGTATCGAGGAAACACCGATGGTGACAATATATAAAGTGAATTCTGCGGGAAAGATTCTTTCGCTACGCGCATTCTGGACTTGGCAGGATGGAAGAGCGGATTTAGAAAAAGTGATAAGTGGCTGAACGTTGGTCTTGATAAAAAAGCGCGTTTTTCGCTTTTTTTATCTCAGTTCACATACTGAATTTATTCGAGCCGCAGCTGCCCCTGCGTTGTTCTCGATTCGAGCGCCAGTAGCTGTGCTTTGATGTGAAGACCGCCGGCGAAACCGGTGAGTTTTCCGTTAGCCCCGATAACGCGATGGCACGGTGCGACGATTGAAATAGGATTTTTTCCGTTCGCCGCACCGACTGCACGCGTGGCATTAGGACAACCTATTTGCTTGGCAATATCGCTGTAGCTACGGGTTTCGCCGAACGGAATCGTCAGCAGCGCCGCCCAGACTTTTTTCTGAAAATCGGTCCCGGCAAAATCGAGCGGCAATGAAAATTCCCTGAGATTTCCCGCAAAGTACGCGTTTAATTGCTCCTCTGTTTGCAGCAATACAGGGTGGCGATCATTGTTTTGCAGTGGATCTAGACGCACGCGCAACGGGTCATCGTTTTCCCACAGAATGGCAGCGAGACCGCGGTCGCTGGCGATCAGCGTCAACTCCCCCACCGGCGATTTTGTGCGTTTAAAAAAATAAGCCATTGCGATCTCCGATTAGTCGTTGCTATCAATGTTCTGTTCGTTGTCTGCCCACTATGCATTGGTCGGATAAGAATGGCTCGCTGTTTTCGGACAAGTAAATGATGGAAATTGTAATGTCCGAAAACGGCCAGTATGTTATCGACAAGCGCGTTATGTTGGGAATGCATTGGAAGAATAGTGGATTGCCATGATTGAAAGTGACACTGCTTACGCCGCATTGGTTTCGCGCGATCCGCGTTTCGATGGTGTTTTTTTTGTGGGCGTTACGTCCACGGGAATTTATTGTCGGCCGATTTGTCCGGCCAAAACACCGCTCCGAAAAAACTGTCAATTTTTTGTGAGTGCAGAAGCCGCCGAAAAAGCATCGTTCCGTCCGTGTTTACGCTGTCGCCCGGAATTGGCGCCAGGCAGCGCGCCTGTCGATAACGCGCAACGCATTGCCCATTTACTCGCGCATCGTATCGACGAGGGAATCATCGACACGAATCTCGACACTGTTGCGGCTCAGTTCGAGCTCAGCGCGCGCCAGTTGCGGCGCATTGTGCAGAAAGAACTGGGCGTATCGCCGATTGAATTATTGCAGACGCGGCGTTTGTTGCTCGCCAAGCAGATATTGACTGAAACCCGATTGCCTATCATCGACGTTGCGTTCGCCAGTGGTTTTTCATCGTTGCGTCGCTTCAATGATGCATTCAGCTCGCGCTATGGCATGCCACCAACTCGATTGCGTCGACAAGTTAGTGCGCATGCGGCGGTCACTGATGCGGCCGCCACGTCGGTTCTGCAGCTGGTATATCGCCCACCGTACGACTGGCAGGGAATGCTCGCATTTCTCGCTGCACGCACTATGAAGAGTATCGAGTGTGTGATTGATGACAGCTACATGCGCACAGTTCTCATCGGCAAATGTTCCGGCTGGATCAGCGTCACGCATGCACCGGAAAAATCGGCATTGCTGGTCGAGTTTACGCATTCACTGCTGCCGGTATTGCCAGCGTTACTTGCACGTTTGCGCAATCTGTTCGATCTGGCGGCACGTCCCGATGTGATCGCTGCGCATTTGATGAAAGATAAATTGTTAAAGAAAGCGGTGAGCAATAATCCGGGTTTGCGTGTGCCGGGCGCGTTCGACAGTTTTGAGATCGCGGTGCGCGCGATACTGGGACAACAAATTTCAGTAAAAGCAGCGACCACGCTCGCTTGCCGTTTTGCCGAGGCATTTGGACAAAAAATCGAAACATCATTTACCGAGTTGACGCGACTGTCGCCGCTACCAGATCGCATCGCCAATGCAGATATCGGTGATATTGCCAAGCTAGGCATAGTCGCCACTCGTGCAAAATGTATTGTCGCGCTCGCTAAGGCGTTTGTTGCAGAGGAATTAAAACTGGATGCGGGCGCAGATCCGGACGTCACGATAAAAAAGCTCACGACGTTTTCCGGTATCGGCCAATGGACCGCGCATTACATCGCTATGCGTGCGTTGCGCTGGCCGGATGCGTTCCCGAAAGAGGATATCGCCATCCGCAATAAACTCGGCTGTATCACGGCGAAACAGGCCGAGACAATGTCGCAGCAATGGCGACCGTGGCGCAGCTATGCAGTGCTGCATATTTGGAACAGCTCCGGGTGATCGACGCTAACTGCGCGATGTGGAGAGTTTGCCGCGTTTGCTATACCCTTGCCGGCCTGTCGCCAAGCCCCGCATTTGCCAATGAAGCTGTCCGATTTTCATTTCGATTTGCCCGACGAACTCATCGCGCGCTTTCCCGCTGCCGAGCGTACGGGTAGTCGCCTATTAGTGCTCGACGGGACTACCGGTACCATCGAGCATCGCCAATTTGTCGATTTGCTTAGCTATCTGCGCCCCGACGATCTGCTGGTGTTCAACAATACTCGAGTGATACCCGCGCGCCTGTTCGGGCAGAAGACGAGTGGCGGGCGTGTGGAGATTCTGGTCGAGCGGCTGCTGGGTCCGCGACAAGTGTTGGCGCATATTCGCGCCAGCAAAGCGCCGAAACCCGACAGCACGATTATGTTGGCCGAGGCGGAGGATGCCGCTGCGCAGAATTGCCGCGTGCGCGTGCTGGCAAAAAGCGAGAATCTTTATCAGCTGGAGTTTATCGATATCGATGCACTCGCGGCGATGCGACAGTGGGGGCATATGCCGCTGCCGCCGTATATCGACCGCGTCGATCTCGATGCCGATCGCGAACGTTATCAAACCGTGTATGCGCAACGCGAAGGTGCGGTGGCCGCACCGACGGCTGGATTGCATTTCAGCGAAGCGTATTTGCAGCGCTGCCGCGAGTTCGGTGTCGAATTTGGATTTGTTACGCTGCACGTCGGCGCCGGGACCTTCCAGCCAGTGCGTGTCGATAATGTTCGTGAGCATCGCATGCATGCCGAATACATCGAAGTCGATGCGACCTTATGCGAGCAAGTGCGAGCCGCGCGTGCGCGTGGTGGCCGCGTTATCGCGATCGGCACCACCAGCGTGCGCGCATTGGAAAGCGCGGCGGCCTCGGGCGAGCTGCAACCGTTTACCGGCGACACACGTATTTTTATTTATCCGAGTTATCGCTTTCGCGTGGTCGATGCGTTGCTCACCAATTTTCATCTGCCGGAATCGACATTGATTATGTTGGTGAGCGCATTTGCCGGTCGCGATCATGTGTTGAACGCATATGGTGAAGCGGTCGCACAGCGCTATCGTTTTTTCAGCTACGGCGATGCCATGCTAGTTTTTCCATCCGAGAAAAAATTATGAGCTTCATGCAATTCGAGTTGGATGCTACCGATGGCGCAGCGCGGCGCGGTCGTTTGCAATTTCCGCGCGGTGTGGTCGAGACGCCGGCGTTTATGCCGGTGGGAACATACGGCACCGTGAAGGCAATCATGCAGCGCGATATCGAAGCGATCGGCGCGCAAATTATTCTCGGCAATACCTTTCATTTGATGCTGCGCCCGGGTACTGAAGTCGTAAAAGCACATGGTGATCTGCACGATTTCATTAATTGGCAAAAACCGATTCTCACCGATTCCGGTGGTTTTCAGGTGTGGAGTCTCGGCGAGCTGCGCAAAATTACCGAGCAGGGCGTAGCGTTCAAATCGCCGATCGATGGCAGCCCGGTCTTTATCGATCCGGAAACATCGATGCGCGTGCAGCGCGACCTCGGTGCCGATGTCGTGATGATTTTCGATGAGTGCACGCCGTATCCGGCGACCGAAATCGAAGCGCGACATTCGATGGAGCTATCGCTGCGCTGGGCCGAACGCAGCCGTCGTGCGCATGCGGATAATCCCGCGGCGTTGTTTGGTATCGTGCAGGGCGGCATGTATCCGTCGCTGCGGCATGAATCACTCGATGGATTGCAGCGCATCGGTTTCGATGGTTATGCGATCGGCGGTTTATCGGTCGGCGAGCCGAAAGAAGAAATGCTGTTGGTGCTCGATGCATTAACGCCGAGCATGCCGGTCGATAAGCCGCGCTATTTGATGGGTGTCGGTAAACCCGAAGATATTCTCGATGCGGTATTGCGCGGCATCGATATGTTCGATTGCGTGATGCCAACGCGCAATGCGCGCAACGGTCATCTATTTACCGATTACGGTGTGGTGCGTATTCGTAACGCGAAACATCGCTACAGCACAAAACCGTTAGAAGCAGGCTGCGATTGCTATACGTGTCAGAATTTCACGCGCGGTTATTTGCATCATCTCGACCGGTGCGGCGAAATGGTCGGCGCGCAATTGAATACGATCCACAATCTGCGTTTTTATCAGCGGCACATGGCGGGTATTCGCGCGGCGATCGAGCGTGGCGAATTACAGAAATTCGCGCAGGAGTTTTACGCGCGCCAGGACGTCGAACGCAACGGGGATTGATCATGTATCAATTATCTTTTTATGTTCCCGTATCGCATCTGGAAGCGGTGAAGGCGGCAATATTTGCTACCGGCGCCGGTAAAATTGGCAATTATGATTGTTGCTGTTGGCAGGTGTTGGGACGTGGGCAGTTTCGCGCCTTAGCCGGCAGCGATCCGTTTATCGGCGAGCAGGGCAAAGTCGAAACAGTCGATGAATACAAAGTTGAGCTGGTGTGCGCTGAGGACCTGATTCGCGCAGCCGTCGCTGCGTTGCGCGCGGTGCATCCGTATGAAGAGCCCGCGTACCACGTCACGAAGCTCGAAATATTCTGATCAGCTGCGTTGCCGAAACGGAATAATACGCGCCGACGCTGGCACCGTAATTTCGTCGTCGGCACCTTCGCACAACGTGCGCTGCAATTGTTCGAGCGTATCGTGCATCATGGCCGAGACCGCGATGCAGGCAGCGATCGGATTAGGGGCCAGCTTGATGCGTGCGTTGATTTGAAACTGCAAACCGCGCAAACGTTGTTGCGATTCGGCCGGCGAGCGCGCGATTAGCATTTCGGTGAGCGCGTTGCGCAGATGTTCGAGTCGCTCGGGATCGTGTTCAGCCAAATAGCGCAGCGTATCGAATCCCGGTAGTTCTACTCTGGCCATGAGGCCCTCCCGTCCCATATCCGGGGACACTGCCGTGGCAGGGGGAACAGCGTAATCCTTGTTCACTACCCATCGCAGCATGCCGCTATATTGAAGAGCTCGCAATACCGTCCGTCGGCTGTCTGGAGATTGATTTGGAATCGCGACTTTTGACGCAACTGCAACAAAAGCTTGAGCAAAACCCATGCCCGACATCAATACCGCGCGTGCCTGCGGCGGTGCTGATGGCGCTCACCGACCAAGACGAGCCGCAGTTGCTACTGATTCGGCGCAGCCTGCATTTGTCATCGCATCCCGGCGAAATAGCGCTGCCTGGCGGTAAGGTCGATCCTGGCGACATCGATTTGTGCGACACCGCGTTGCGCGAAGCGTGGGAGGAAGTGGGCCTGCAGCGCGACCATTTTTGCTACGGCGGCCACTTATCGCCCCGTACCAGCATGTTGGGGCTGGCGGTTACCGCCATCGTCGGTACGATTCCGGGCGATTTGTCGTTACAAATGAATGCTGCGGAAGTCGAGGAGGTGCTGTACGCACCATTGGCGTTTTTTGCCGATCGCAAAAATCTGCGTGCCGATCGGGTCACGCGCGCGCGCCAGACGCGAATCGCGGCGCGCTATCAGTATCGGCATTACACGATATGGGGCATTACGGCGGGATTTATCGTCGACTTGGTGAATCGTGTGTATGGCGCCGAGCTCGATGTCGAACAGCGGCTGCGATCGAGTTTAGATAATCGAGGTTAATGGGGGATTACGATGATTTATGAACTGGATGATTTGCGCGTCCACTTTGCCAGCGACAATTATTTTGTCGCGGACAACGCGACCGTCATTGGCTCGGTCAGCATCGGCGACGATGTCAGTATCTGGTTTAACGCGGTGGTGCGCGGCGACAGCGATTGGATCACGATCGGCGATCGCACCAATATTCAGGACGGCGCAATGCTGCATGCCGATGCTGGCTCGCCGTTGACGATCGGCCGCGGTGTGACGGTCGGCCATCATGCGGTGGTACATGGTTGCACGGTCGGCGATTTCAGCTTAATCGGCATCAATGCGGTGGTATTGAACAACGCGCAAATCGGTCGGCATTGCATCATCGGTGCGAATGCGCTGATCCCGGAGGGCAAGATTATTCCTGATGGTTCCCTCGTGGTCGGGTCGCCCGGACGTGTCGTCAAGCAATTAACCGATGATGCGCGCCAGAAACTCGAAGATTCGGCCGCGCATTATGTCGAAAACGGTCGCCGCTTTCGGCGCGCTTTGCGCATCGATCCGCGCAGCGAAAAATGAACGTGCCCGGAGAAGTTGCGTCGCCATGCATCGGTCTGTGCGAACTCGACGAACAGCGTATTTGCATCGGCTGTTGGCGTAGCATCGATGAAATTATTGCGTGGCGCGCATTAGATAATGCGGATAAGCAGAAGGTTGTCGATGCGGCGGCGTGTCGAAAAGCGGCGCGCGATCAAACCGGCGGTTGAGTGTTATCGTAAAACGCACGCACCTGTTTCACGATATTGCCCTGAATATTCAATGTCTCGAAAAAATAATCGCCGATGCGCACGCCGACATCGGCATCCGGAAAGTTTTCGAGATTTTCGAGCAATAAACCATTCAGCGTTTTGGGTCCGTCAGTCGGTAATTTCCAGTCGAGCGCGCGATTGATTTCGCGAATACCGGCGCTGCCATCGATGATGAACGAGCCATCGCTTTGCTCGATGATTTCTTCCGATTCGTCGGCAAGATTAGAGGTAAATTCGCCGACAATTTCTTCGAGAATATCTTCCAGTGCAATCAATCCCTGCACGACGCCATATTCATCGACAACGATGGCAATCCGGCGTTTTTGTTTCTGAAAATTAAATAATTGCGTATGCAGTGGCGTGCCTTCGGGCACGAAATACGGCTCGTCGATTTCCTTGAGCAGCGCGCGGCGATTGAGCTGGCCATTGCTGTCGATTAAGCGCACCACCGAGCGCAAATGCAGGAGGCCGGCAATATTATTGATGTCCTGCGTATACACCGGGATGCGCGTGAATTCGCATTCGCGCAATTGACGTGTCAGCGCGGCATCGTCATCGTCGAGATCGAGCCCCACCATTTCCGAGCGCGGCACCATGATGTCGTCGATCGTCATTTGTTCGAGATCGAGAATATTCAGCAGCATGCCCTGATGTCGCTGCGGAATAATTTCGCCGGCATCATTCACAATCGTACGCAGCTCTGCTTGGCTGAGCGGTTCTTCATGATGGCGATCGGGATCGATGCCGAAAATGCGCAGCAATTTATTCGCGACCGTATTGACTGTCCATACCAACGGGTAAAACGTGCGCAGCATCGGTTTCAAAATATGACTGAATGGAAACGCGACACGCTCGGGATAGAGCGCAGCGACTGTTTTGGGTGCGACTTCAGCAAAAATCAGCAGGAATACCGCGACTAAAAAACTGGCGATGGTCACCGCAAAACCATTGTCGCCGAGAATGCGAATACTGATGACGGTGGCGAGTGCGGAGGCCAATACGTTGGCGAGGGTGTTGCCGATCAGTACGAAACCGATCAGGCGTTCCGGGCGTTCGAGCAGATAACTCGCACGCTTGGCGCCTTTGTGACCGCTGCCGGCGAGATGTTTTAGCCGATAGCGATTCAACGCCATCATGCCGGTCTCTGAGCTGGAAAAAAACGCGGAAAGAATAATCAGCGCAAAAAGCACCAGAAACAGAAGTCCTAAAGGGGCCTCGTTCAAAAAGCATGATCCTGTATCGACGGAGAGCGGCTATCTTGAAGAAAAACCGCAGGGCAGGCAACCGCGTTGCCATGGATGGAAATCAATCGACTTTAATTGACTCGATGCAGAATCAATTCAAGCACGAGTTTGGTGCCGAAATACGCCAGTGCCAGCGCGGTGAATCCAGCGAGTGTCCAGCGCACCGCAGTGTAACCGCGCCATCCTAATTTACGGTGTCCCCATAACAGACCCGCAAAAATCAGCCAGGCGATCAGCGAGAACACCGTCTTATGGACGAGGTGCTGCGCAAACAAATTATCGATATACAACACACCGGTGGCGATGGCCGCAGTCAGCAGCAAAAATCCCACCCACAACAGTTCGAATAAAATCCCTTCCATCGTCATCAACGGCGGCAACGCGCTGAGAATGCCATTGACGTGGCGCTGCTTGAGCGCGCGCTCTTGCAGCGCCAGCACGAACGCCTGCAATGCACACAGCGATAGCGTGCTGTACGCGAGAATCGAAAGCACGATATGCGTGAGCACGCCGCCGCTCAGTGAGGGCAGGCGCGTATCTGGACCTTGCAATGCAAAGGTGACGATGATCGATGCGCTCGCCAGCGGAAACAGTAATGCCAATGGTGTTTCCAGCGGTCGCCGTAAATTGTTCAGCACGCCGAAGAAACAAATAAACCAGAAGCTCAGTGATAGTGCGCGAAAAAAGCCGAGATCGATACCGTGCGAGGTGTAAATCGGGCCGATCGCACTGATGCCATGCGCAATGACGGCGACGGTACTCAATATCAGAAAGCGGGTGCGGACTGGCCGCGAGTGGCCGCGATGGAGTAAAAACAATCCCTGATAAACGGCCGCTGTCAGATAAAACACGACCGCGGTAATGCTGGCGACAGCGTGCATCATCTCGCGTGGGAAAATCCGTAAATGTCTGGTTGGGAGGGAAAATTGAATCCGGTATACTTCAACAGTTTGCTTATCTGATTGCAAGCTCGCGCTACATATTCATTTTTCTGGATTATTCCCATGTTTGAGAATCTCACCGAACGTCTTTCCAAGACACTGCGCCATATTACCGGTCAGGCCCGTCTTACCGAGGAAAATGTGCAGGACGCAACGCGCGAGGTGCGCATGGCGCTGCTCGAGGCCGATGTCGCGCTGCCGGTGGTGAAGGAATTCGTTGAGGCGGTGAAAGCGCGCGCAGTCGGACAGGAGGTCAGCAAGAGCCTGAGCCCTGGCCAGATGTTCGTCAAAATCGTCAAGGATGAGCTCGAGCGCGTAATGGGCGAGCGCAATGAGAAACTCAATCTCGCGACCAAACCGCCTGCGGTAATTCTGATGGCCGGTTTGCAAGGCGCTGGTAAAACCACCTCGGCGGCAAAGCTGGCGCGCTATCTCAAAGAAAAAGAAAAGAAATCGGTGATGTTGGTCAGCGCCGATATTTATCGTCCGGCGGCAATCAAGCAGCTGGAAATGTTGGCGCACGAAGTGGGCGCAAAGTTTTTCCCAAGCTCAACCGATCAGCAGCCGGTTGCGATCGCGTTGGCAGCGATCGATGCGGCGCGCATTAAATTCTGCGATGTCGTGATTGTCGATACCGCGGGTCGTTTGCATATTGATGCCGACATGATGGATGAGATCAAAGCGCTGCACGCCGCAGTGAATCCGATCGAGACATTATTCGTGGTCGATGCGATGACCGGTCAGGATGCCGCGAATACCGCGAAAGCCTTCGGCGATGCTCTGCCACTCACCGGCGTGATTTTGACCAAGGCCGATGCCGATACTCGCGGCGGTGCGGCATTGTCGGTGCGTCATATCACCGGTAAGCCGATCAAGTTCATCGGCGTTGGCGAGAAAACCGTCGCACTCGATCCATTTCACCCCGATCGCATCGCGTCTCGTATCCTTGGCATGGGCGATATTCTGTCACTGATCGAGCAGGCCGAAGATAATCTCGACAAGGACAAAGCAGAAAAGCTCGCGAAGAAGATCAAGAAGGGCAAGGGCTTCGATCTTGAAGACTTGCGCGATCAACTGCAGCAGATGAAGAACATGGGCGGCATCGCCAGTATGCTCGACAAATTGCCGGGCATGGCTAATCTGCCGCAGGCCACGCAGGCACAAGTCGATAACAAGCAGTTCGCGCGGATGGAAGCGCTGATCAATTCGATGACGCCGGCCGAGCGTCGCGATCCCGAATTGCTCAATGGCTCGCGCAAACGCCGTATTACGATGGGTTCTGGCACCGATATTCAGGATTTGAATCGGCTGCTAAAACAACACAAGCAAATGCAGAAAATGATGAGGAAAATCACCCAGAAAGGCGGGCTCGCGAATATGATGCGTGGCGTCGGCGGCGCGATGGGGGCGGGGCGCGGCTTCCCCGGTCGCTGAGCGCGGCGCATCTTAAATAAAAATTTCCAAAAACAATACTTTCCCTTACAATACGCCGCCTTTCTAGCCGGGTAGCTCGGAGGCGGTGTGAACCGAATCCATCCCGGTCCTTGAAATACAGCTAAATACGCATGAATTCGCCGACTCAATTCATCTTGAGCAGGCCAAAATTTAGGGTCAACGAGTAATGGTAACGATTCGATTAGCGCGTGGCGGTGCCAAAAAGCGCCCGTTTTATCACCTGACCGTCACTGACAGCCGCAGCCCGCGCAGCGGCCGTTATCTTGAGCGCGTAGGGTTTTTCAACCCGGTCGCTCGCGGTGGTGAAGAGCGGTTGCGTGTCGATTTCGATCGCCTGAACCACTGGGTTGGTCGAGGCGCGCAATTGTCCGATCGCGTTGCATCGCTGATCAAAGAGGCGCAGAAGGCCGCTTGATGTCTGCTGCTGGTGCCGATCTGGTCGTGATCGGCCGTTTTACGGCGGTGTATGGCATTAAAGGTTGGCTCAAGGTGTATTCGTACACCGAGCCGATGGAGAACCTTCTGAGTTATCAGCGTTGCCATATCCAGCGACAGGGGCAATGGCAGCTGCTTGAAATTGAAGACGGCCGCGTCCATGGCAAGGGACTCGTGCTGAAGTTGCGCGGTGTTGATGATCGCGATCTCGCCGCGGCTTATGTCAGTTGCGATATTGGCGCGCCGGTGGCAGCGCTGCCGGAGTTGGAAGCGGGCGAGTACTACTGGCGCCAACTCGAAGGCCTGCAGGTGGTGGTCGATCACCCAGAGCGTGGCCGCTTGCTGCTTGGGCGTGTCGATCATCTGCTCGAAACCGGCGCTAACGATGTGCTGGTGGTGCAAGGCGATGATCAGAGCATTGATCGTCGCGAGCGGTTGATTCCGTATTTGCCAGCGCAGGTAGTACTGAATGTAGATCTTGCGATGCAGACAATGGTCGTCGACTGGGATCCCGATTTTTAGGAACGGCGCATGCGCATCGGTGTGGTCACGCTGTTCCCCGAAATGTTTGACGCTGTGATCGATTGCGGCATTACCAGTCGCGCAGTGGACAGCGGATTGTTGCAGCTGGAGTGCTGGAATCCGCGCGATTTCACCACGGATCGACACCATACGGTGGACGACCGGCCCTACGGCGGCGGTCCTGGCATGGTGATGAAGATTGAACCGACGCGCGCTGCTATTCGTGCCGCGCGCTCGGAACTGGGGTCGGCCAAGGTTATTTACCTGTCGCCGCAAGGGCGAATGCTGGACCAGCGCGGTGCCGAGGAGCTGGCCGCCGTGGAGCAACTGATTTTAGTGGCGGGACGCTACGAAGGCATCGACGAGCGTTTGCTGGAGACAGAGATCGACGAAGAATGGTCGATTGGCGATTACGTACTGAGTGGCGGCGAATTGGCGGCGATGGTACTGATCGATGCGGTAACGCGGCTATTGCCGGGCGCACTCGGCGATGCGCAATCGGCGCAGCAGGATTCGTTCTCGGATGGGTTGCTCGATTGCCCGCATTACACGCGGCCCGAGAATTATGAAGGGCGGCTTGTACCTGAGGTGCTGCTCGGCGGCAATCATGCGGCGATTCGTCGCTGGCGCTTGCAGCAGTCATTGGGACGAACGTGGTTGCGTCGGCCGGATTTGTTGCAAACACGAACACTGAACAAAGAACAACAGACTTTGCTCGACGAATTCATTCGTGAACATAAGTCCTGAGCTAGCTGTGAAGCTATCGAACATTGATTTATCTATTTAGAGGAATTGGTCATGGCCAACAAAATCATCGCGGAACTGGAAGCCGAGCAACTGAAAAAGGACATGCCTGAATTCAGCCCCGGCGATACGGTGGTCGTGCAGGTGAAAGTCAAAGAAGGCGATCGCGAGCGTATTCAGGCATTCGAAGGCGTGGTGATTGCGAAGCGTAATCGCGGCTTCAACTCCGCGTTCACCGTGCGCAAAATTTCGCATGGCGTCGGCGTTGAGCGTACGTTCCAGACCCATAGCCCGCTGATCGATGGCGTTGCGGTGGTCCGTCGCGGCGACGTGCGTCAAGCCAAGCTGTACTACCTGCGCGAGCTGAGCGGCAAAGCGGCGCGTATCAAGGAAAAACTCAACTAATCGATACTGGCCTTGGTGGAGTCTGTGGTGGAGCGAAAAACGCGCAAGACCACGCGCAATACCGATTCCAGGGTGCAAAAAAAGGCGGCTTCGGCCGCCTTTTTTGTTGCTGATCTGGCAGTGGGCGATGCCGATCTGATCGATCGTTATCTCGATGCTCTCTGGCTCGAAAAAGGTCTGGCGGAAAACAGTCTCGCCGCGTATCGGCGGGATTTGACGCGCTTCGCACTCAGTCAGCATAAGGCGGGAAAAAATCTGCTGACCGCCGATATGGCCTCGATCAAAGAATCGTTGGGCGGTATCCATAGCGTGCGGTCGATGGCGCGGTTTTTGTCCTGTCTGCGCGGGTTCTATGGTAATCAGGTGCGCGAGGGGCGCATCGCCACCGATCCAACCTTCGAGGTTGAATCGCCAGCGCTCGGCCGGCCGTTGCCAAAAAGTCTGAGTGAGCAGCATGTCGAGCTGTTATTGGCAGCGCCGCGCGATGACCATGCCGTTGAGTTGCGCGATAAGGCGATGCTCGAATTGCTCTATGCGACGGGACTTCGTGTCAGCGAGCTGGTCGGTTTGCAACTTGATCAGATCAGTCTCAATCAGGGTGTGGTGCGCGTGATCGGCAAGGGCAAAAAAGAACGGTTGGTGCCCATCGGAGAGGAGGCGTTGTTCTGGTTGCAGCGTCATTTGCGCGAATCGCGGCCGCTCTTGCTCGATAATGCACAGAGCCCGATGGTGTTCCCAAGTCGTCGCGGCGAGCCGATGACGCGCCAAGCATTCTGGTATCGCATCAAGCACTATGCGTTGCGCGCCGGGATCGCGACGACGTTATCGCCGCATACGCTGCGGCACGCTTTCGCGACGCATTTGCTGAACCATGGTGCTGACCTGCGCGTCGTGCAGTTATTACTCGGTCACAGCGATTTGAGTACCACGCAGATCTATACTCACGTCGCCCAAGCGCGCATGAAGGAGCTGCATCAACAGCATCATCCGCGCGGTTAGCGGAACCCGCCGCCTTGAAAGCGTTCGAAACACCATTAAAAACATTGCGAGATCGATAATGAATCAATGGGTAAAGGTTTTTTTCGGATTACTTACGCTGGTGGTAGCGGTGGTTGCGAACGCGCAGCCCACTGCAGATAAGCCCGAGGTCGTGATCAAGCGTGCACTGGAAGCGGCTCGCACCGACATTAAAGTGCAGTCGGTCACCAGCAGCGAAATTCCCGGTCTTTATGCGGTGCAGATCGACAATGGTCCCGAGGTCTACGCCACCGCCGACGGTAAATATTTTTTGCTGGGCGATCTGTTTCAGATACAGGCCAAGGGTTTTGCGAATATCACCGAGCGTAAACGCAACGGTGAGCGCGCCAAGTTGCTGGCCGACGTTAAGCTCAAGGACATGATCGTGTTCAAGCCGAAAACGGCGAGCAAAGGCGTGATCAATGTATTCACCGACGTCGAATGCGGCTGGTGTCAGCGTTTTCATCAGGATGTGCCGCAGCTGAATGCGATGGGCATCGAAGTGCGCTATCTCGCGTATCCGCGTGCTGGCATTGGCTCCGAGGACTACAAGAAGATGGTGACGGCGTGGTGTGCGAAAGATCGACAGGGCACACTGACCCGCTATAAAAACCGCGAGGCGGTGCCGCTCAGTGTCTGCGCCGATAACCCGGTGGCGGCAGAATACCAATTGGGCGAGCGGATCGGTGTTAACGGTACGCCGACTCTGGTAACTGCCGACGGTGAATTGATTCCAGGCTATGTGCCACCGACTGAGCTGGCACAGCGCTTAGGCGTGAAATAGCGACTAATTTTCGTGAAAGGCGGCATCAAGCCGCCTTTTTTGTTCGCGCAATCAATCGCTATTGCAGCGATTTCCGACGTGTAAGGTTTTAATGTCGGCGCCGCTGCAATAAAATCCGCGTTTCTTTTTTCAGATGGAAGCATCGCTTTGAATCCGGTACGAGTGGGTATTTGCGGCCTGGGCACTGTGGGCAGCGGCACGTTCAACGTGCTCAAGCGCAATTGTGAAGTGATCGCCGCACGCGCGGGCTGCACGATTGTCGTCGAGCAAATCGGCGCGCGTCGCGATAATCCGAATTGCGACACCGGCGATATCGAAATTAATCGCGATGTGTTCGCGGTGGCCGACAATCCGAACGTGCATATTCTGGTCGAGTTGATCGGTGGCACCACCACTGCGCGCGAATTGGTTATGCGCGCGATCAATAACGGCAAGCATGTCGTTACCGCGAATAAGGCGTTGATCGCCCAATACGGCAACGAGATTTTCGACGCGGCGGAAAAGCGCGGCGTTGTCGTTGCATTCGAAGCGGCGGTCGCTGGCGGTATTCCGGTAATTAAAGCAATTCGCGAAGGTCTTGCGGCGAATCGTATTGAATGGCTCGCCGGTATTATCAACGGCACCAGCAATTTCATTCTCACCGAAATGCGCGAAAAACAGCGCTCGTTCCCCGATGTATTGAAAGAAGCGCAGGCGCTCGGTTATGCCGAAGCCGATCCGACGTTCGACGTCGAAGGCATCGATGCGTCGCATAAATTAATGATTCTCGCGTCGATCGCATTCGGTATTCCACTGCAATTCGATAAGGTCTACACCGAAGGCATTACCAAGATTGCGCCGATCGATGTCGAATACGCCGAACAACTCGGCTATCGCATCAAGAGTTTGGGTATCGCGCGCCGCGCCGAAAAAGGCATCGAATTGCGCGTGCATCCGACGCTGATTCCCGAAAAACGGTTGATCGCAAATGTGAATGGCGTGATGAACGCTGTGTTAGTGAAAGGCGATGCGATGGGCCCGACGTTGTATTACGGCCCGGGTGCCGGCAGCGAGCCGACCGCCTCGTCGGTGATCGCGGATATCGTCGATATTGCGCGCGCGCTGAATGCCGATCCGAAACATCGCGTGCCGTATCTCGCGTTCCATCCGAATGCGATGAGCGACACGCCGGTACTGTCGATCGACGATGTTGTGTCGTCGTATTACCTGCGCATTTCCGCGCATGATAAACCCGGCGTTTTATCGCGCGTCGCACAGATTCTGTCGGATCTTGGCATCAGCATCGAAGCATTGATTCAAAAAGAACCGGCACCTAATCAAGCGCATGTGCCGGTGATTATTTTGACGAACCGCACGCAGGAACGGTTGATTGCGTCGGCCATTGCGCAAATCGAGGCACTCGATAGCATCGATGGTTCGGTAGTGCGTATTCGCGTTGAATCATTGGCTGGTTAATACCCGTAGGGCGCAATAGCATTGCGCCGTTCCAGAGACTTCGGCGCAATGCTATTGCGCCCTACATGAAGCAGATGCAATGAAATACATCAGCACGCGTGGCATAGCGCCGGCATTGAATTTCGAAGAAGTATTGCTCACCGGCCTCGCGCCCGACGGCGGTTTATATGTGCCGGAAACGCTGCCGCATTATTCGCGCGACGAAATCGCGAGTTGGGCAGGCCTTAATTACACCGATCTCGCGTACAAAATTATTCAGCCGTTCGTTGCTGAAAGTATTCCGAATGCCGATCTGAAAAAAATCATCGACGATACCTACGTCGATTTTCGCCATCCCGCCATTGCACCGCTGGTGCAGCTCGATCACAACGAATGGGTGCTCGAACTGCATCAGGGCCCGACGCTCGCGTTTAAAGATTTCGCGCTGCAAATGCTTGGCCGTTTGCTCGATTACGTGCTCGAACGCAATCAGCAGAAAGTCGTCGTGATGGGTGCGACGTCGGGCGATACCGGCTCGGCGGCCATTCAAGGCTGCAAACGCTGCAAGAATATCGATATTTTTATTTTGCATCCGCATGGTCGTGTATCCGAAGTGCAGCGTCGACAAATGACCACCGTGCTCGGCGAAAAAATTCACAACATCGCGATCGAAGGCAATTTCGACGATTGTCAGGCGATGGTGAAAGCGAGTTTTGGCGCGCAACAATTTCTGCCGCCGAATCGTCAATTGGTCGCGGTCAACTCGATCAACTGGGCGCGCATCATGGCGCAGATCGTTTATTACTTTTACGCAGCGCTGGCGCTCGGTGGCCCGCATCGCGCGGTATCGTTCTCGGTGCCGACCGGTAATTTCGGCGATATTTACGCGGGATATTTGGCGCAGCAAATGGGCCTGCCGATCGAGCAGCTCGTGATCGCCACCAACGCGAATGATATTTTGCATCGTCTTATCAGCAACAATTTATACAGTCGCCACCCGCTGCAACATACCTTGTCGCCGAGTATGGACATTGTGATTTCGAGTAACTTCGAGCGCCTGTTATTCGATTGCTATGGTCGCAATGGTGCTGCGATTCGTACGTTGATGGACGATTTCAATAAGGGCGATGTAAAACTCAGCGAAGTTGCATTCGCGAAAGCGCGCGCATTGTTTGACAGCTATGCCGTCGACGATGCCGCAACCGTGACCACAATTGGTGAAGTGTGGGACAGCACCGAATATCTACTCGATCCGCATTCGGCCATCGGTGTTAAAGCCGCGCGCATGTGTCGTCGCGATAAAGTGATTCCAATGATCACGCTCGCCACCGCGCATCCGGCGAAATTTCCCGATGCAGTGAAACAGGCGGGTTATCCGCACGATGTGCCGCTGCCCCATCACATGGCCGATTTGTTCGAACGCGAGGAGCGCTGCACGGTGCTGCCTAACGATATCGCTAAGGTGCAGCAGTTCATTGCGGGAAACATCAGAGCTTAAATTGAGTTTGCGCGTGAGCGCGCAGGACTTCGCCTTTCCGTAACCTTCGACGCGAGTTTCAATAATGCAAAAACAAATTCGCCGTCGTGAAATTATTTTCGAGTCGCAACAATTTTCTTCGGCAATATCGCCAACGCTCGCTGCAATTTATGCAGCGCGTGGCATTACTGACGACCAGCAACTGGCCAACGAATTAGCGCGATTAAGCACGCCAGATCAGTTCAAAGGATTGGCACAGGCCGCAGCATTAATTGCCGATAGCATCGAGCGCGATGAGCATATTCTGGTGATCGGCGATTTCGATGCCGATGGCGCCACCAGTTCTGCACTGGCGGTGTTGGCATTGCGTGAGCTGGGTGCGGTGCAAGTCGATTTTCTGGTGCCGAATCGTTTCGAGTACGGCTATGGCCTGACGCCGGAAATTGTCGCCGTTGCAGCGCAACGTAATCCCGATTTAATCATCACCGTTGATAACGGTATTTCGAGCATCGAAGGTGTCGACGCGGCCAATGCGCACGGCATGCGTGTACTGATTACCGACCATCATTTACCGGGTTCGACGTTGCCGAACGCGACCGCGATTGTTAATCCGAATCAACCTGGCTGCCAATTCCCTAGTAAATGTCTCGCTGGTGTCGGCGTCATTTTTTATGTGTTGAGCGCAGTGCGGAATGAATTGCGCACGCGCGGTTGGTTTCAACAACAAAATCGCGTTGAACCGAATCTCGCCGATTATCTTGATCTGGTGGCGCTCGGCACTGTTGCCGATGTGGTGCCGCTCGATCACAACAATCGCATTTTGGTCGCGCAGGGATTACGGCGTATTCGCGCCGGTCGCTGTCGGCCCGGCATCAAAGCATTGCTCGAAGTGGCGAAGCGCGAGCCGGCGCGCGTGGTGTCGAGCGATTTAGGATTTGCGATTGGTCCGCGTTTGAATGCTGCGGGTCGGCTCGACGATATGACGCTCGGCATCCAATGCCTGCTCACCGATGATCCATTGCACGCGCGCGACATTGCGCAGCAGCTCGATGAATTAAATCAAGACCGCCGTTCGATTGAAACCACCATGCAACACGAAGCGATGACCGCGCTTGAATCGCTGCAGCTTGAAGACAGCGCGGCGCTGCCGTGGGGCTTGTGTCTGTATCGCAGCGATTGGCATCAGGGTGTGATTGGCATTGTCGCGGCGCGCATCAAAGATCGCTATCACCGTCCAGCGATTGCGTTTGCCGATGCTGACGATGGCAGCACAATCAAAGGTTCGGCGCGCTCGATCAATGGCCTACATATTCGCGATGCACTCGAAGCGGTGGCAGCGAAATATCCGGGACTGTTGTCGAAATTCGGCGGCCATGCCATGGCTGCGGGGCTCAGTTTGCCGCGCGAAAATTTCGAAGCGTTCGCACGTGCATTCGATGACACCGTACGCGAATTGCTGCGCGAGGACGATTTGGTGGCGGTGTTGTGGAGCGACGGCGCGTTGCGTTCGGATCAGCTCACGCTCGATATTGCGCAGGCGCTGCGCTACGGTGGACCGTGGGGCCAGCATTTCCCCGAGCCACTGTTCGACGGCGAATTTTTGTTGCTGCAGCAACGCCTGGTCGGCAGCAAACATTTGAAAATGGTCGTCGCCGATCCTGTATCGCCACAGCAACCGTTCGATGCGATCGCTTTCAATATCGATATCCGACAGTGGCCGAACACTACCGCGCAGAAAGTGCGGTTGGCATATCGCCTCGATATCAACGAATGGCGTGGCCAGCAGAGCGTGCAATTGCTGGTCGAGTATTTGGAACCTGCCTGAGCGATCAGGTAAAATCGCGCCCCTTCAATTAATCGTCCTGTTGCCAACCTAAAAGCCGACCCGATGCTGGAAGTTAATCCGCTTAAAAATGCCATCAAAGACTACGCCGAGCGCACCGATGTGCTTAGGGGGTATCTTTGACTATGCCAACAAAAAAGAGCGCCTGACTGAAGTCGAGCTCGAACTCGGCGAGCCGAGTGTGTGGGATAAGCCGCAGCGTGCGCAGGAGCTGGGCAAAGAGCGGGCCGCGCTCGAAGCCGTGGTAAAGACCATCGAAGTGATGGATGCGGGCCTTGCCGATGCATCCGAACTGCTCGAAATGGCGGTTGCCGAGGACGATCAAGACACCGCCGATGCCGTCGCGCAGGATCTCGACAAACTCGGCAAGCAACTCGAACTGCTCGAATTTCGTCGCATGTTTTCCGGCGAGATGGATGCCAACAACGCTTATCTCGATATTCAATCCGGCTCCGGCGGCACCGAAGCGCAGGACTGGGCCAGTATGTTGCTGCGCATGTATCTGCGCTGGTGCGAGGCCCGAGGTTTCAAAGCCGAGCTGGTCGAAGTTTCCGATGGCGAAGTGGCCGGCATCAAAGGCGCGACTATTTACGTGCAGGGCGAATATGCGTTCGGTTGGTTGCGCACTGAGATCGGCGTGCATCGCCTAGTGCGCAAATCGCCATTCGATTCCGGCAATCGTCGCCACACGTCGTTCTCGGCGGTGTTTGTGTCACCGGAAATCGACGACGATATCGAAATCGATATCAATCCCGCCGATGTGCGCACCGATACGTATCGGGCCAGCGGCGCCGGTGGTCAGCACATCAACAAAACCGATTCCGCGGTGCGCCTGACGCACGTGCCGACCAATACGGTCGTGCAATGCCAAACTGAACGCAGTCAACATCAAAACCGCGACCGTGCGTGGAAAATGTTGCGCGCCAAGTTGTACGAGCTGGAAATGCAAAAACGCAATGCGGCAGCGCAGGCGCTGGAAGACACGAAATCCGATATCGGGTGGGGCAATCAGATACGCTCGTATGTGCTCGACGATTCGCGGATCAAAGATTTACGCACTAATGTGCAGACCAGCAACACGCAGGCGGTGCTCGACGGCGATCTCGATCAATTTATTGTCGCCTCATTGAAACAAGGTCTTTAAGTCAGCTCCCCTCTCCCTGCGGGAGAGGGAACTAAATGCAAGTGAGAAAATATGAGCGAACAAAATCTGAATCCGCAAGACGATAACAAATTGATTGCGGAACGCCGTGCGAAATTGACCGCGATTCGCCAGCAGCGCAATGCGTTTCCGAATGCATTTCGCCGCGACAGCTACGCCGAATCGTTGCAAAAAGAACTGGGCGATAAATCGAAAGAAGAGCTCGAGCAATTAAATCGCCAAGCCAAAATCGCCGGTCGCATCATGGCAATGCGCGGGCCATTTCTCGTGTTGCAGGATATGACCGGTCGCATTCAGGCGTATGTCGATAAAAAACAATTACCCGAAGCGACGTTGAACGAAATTAAAACGTGGGATATCGGCGATATTATCGGCGGCGAAGGCCCGGTACATAAATCGGGCAAGGGCGACTTATACATTTACCTCGAGCAGGTGCAATTGCTGACAAAATCGCTACGTCCATTGCCGGATAAATATCACGGTCTGCAGGATCAGGAAATTCGCTATCGCCAGCGTTATGTCGATTTGATTATGAATGAGGAAGCGCGGCGCACGTTCCGTATTCGCTCGCAGATGATCGACGGTATTCGCGATTATCTGACCGATCGCGATTATCTCGAAGTCGAAACGCCGATGATGCAGGCGATTCCCGGTGGCGCCAGCGCGAAGCCGTTCGAAACCTATCACAATGCGCTTGATCTCTCGATGTTCCTGCGTATTTCGCCGGAGCTGTATTTGAAGCGGCTGGTGGTCGGTGGTTTCGAGCGCGTATTCGAAATCAATCGCAATTTCCGCAACGAAGGTTTATCGACGCGCCACAATCCCGAATTCACAATGATCGAGTTTTATCAGGCGTATGCCGATTACAACGATCTGATGGATCTGACCGAGGATATGCTGCGTTATCTGGCGAATCGCGTGCTCGGAAAAACGCTTATCGATTATCAGGGCAAGCAATTCGATTTCGGCAAACCGTTTACGCGCATGTCGGTGTTCGATTCGATTTTGCATTTCAATGCGGATATTAACGCAGAGCAATTGCAAACGATGGCGGGTGCAAAAGCGATCTGCGAAACATTGAAAATTCATGTGAAAGACACCTGGGGTCTCGGCAAAATTCAAATCGAAATTTTCGAAGCCACGGCCGAGCATCGCCTCGAGCAACCGACGTTTATCACGCAGTATCCGACTGAAGTATCGCCGTTGGCCCGCCGCAACGATAACGATCCATTCGTCACCGACCGTTTCGAATTTTTTATCGGTGGCCGCGAAATAGCGAATGGCTTTTCCGAGTTGAATGATGCTGAAGATCAGGCTGAACGCTTCCAGCAACAGGTCAAAGAAAAAGAAGCCGGCGACGATGAGGCAATGTATTACGACGCCGATTACGTCACCGCGCTCGAGTACGGTTTGCCGCCGACAGCAGGCGAGGGCATCGGTATCGATCGTTTAGTGATGCTATTTACCGATTCACCTTCGATTCGCGATGTGCTGCTGTTCCCGCACATGCGACCGCAGTAAATACGCACCAATAAAAAAGCCGGCAATTGCCGGCTTTTTTATTGCACATAGAATTCCGACTCACCAGTCATCGCCGCCGCTCATCGAGTTGTCATCCCACGAAGAATTGTCGCTGATACCGAAGTCGGTTCCGCCCATATCATCGTTCACGAGGGCGTCATTGCCCGTAGGCGGCAACAACGAATCGTCGCGACGGCGAGTACCATCGCCATCGAGAAAGTGATGAGCGATGGCTTCACCGGCGATCATACCGGCGCCGACCGCGGCACCGGTGGCGAGACCGCCGACAATGCTGGAGCCAATGCCACTGCCGCCCTGCGGTACAGGTCCCATAGGCGCTGGCCCAGTGCTGTAACCCGAATTACCGACAGGGATGTACGGCGCTGCAGCGCGGCGCGCAAACATGGCACGCAAACCAAAAATAATAACGGCGATGATGCCGCCACCCAGCAGCAAGCCGCTCCAGGCAATGCCGCTCGATTGCGCCGGTGTAACGCCGTATGTGGCAGCGTGCTGATATTGCGAACCCGCAATCAATTGCTTGAGATGCGCCACCGCCTCCGGTTTTGCAAACGGTAATCCGGGCGTTAGCGTCTCCGCTTTATTTAGCTCGACGTTTGCATTCGCCATGCGACCCTGTTTCGCTAGCAGCTCGGCCTCGACAAAATGGGCTTTGCCGCTATTCGGATGATCCTGCAGAACTTTGTCCATCATGCGTTGCGCCTCGGCCATTTGACCGGCTTCGGCAGCAGCATAGACCTGATGCATGTTGGGATCGTCCGCTGCCTGCGCGGTGACGGCAAAAATTAAAGACAACAGCAGAGCGGTGGCGCTCACTATTTTGCTGAGCATGGATAACTCCGAAGATAATGATTAGCCCGAGTATGGGGGAGAAAGCTGACACGAACCCTTCGACTGAGCGGCAACGTGGCAGTTCAAATTCGAGGGTTGATTTTCAGTAGAGCGGCGATGGTTAACAGCGCAGCGACGCCGCTTAATGCAGTTTGTGCGTGTCAGTCGCTCTTCGCTCGGCTTTATGTCTGGCGAGATTACGATGCAGCTGCGCCAAAATTTTTTCGAGCGCACGTTGTTGTGGACGCGGCATGCTTTTGAATTCGACGCCGACGATTGCTCGCCCATCGGTATGGCGTGTGCAATTTTTAATTACCGCGCTGCAAAGAAAATCGCTTCCCAGTAATTTGAAAGTCAGCTGATGCAGCAACTGATCAGGCGCGACATCGATCTGATGATTCAGCTGCAGGCGCGCGCCCGTCAGTGAAATATCCAGCAGCTGCGCCGAACAATAATAATCGTGAGCATCCCGAAATTCGGCGCCCGCCGATAGCGCCGGCGTGATTTTAAATCGATAGCAATTACGCCGCTGGTTATAGGTGAAACCAGGTGGCATCGCGAGTTCGTAACGCGCGCAGCCCGCGCGCAGCAGTCGCGTCGAAAATGTGACACGGCGATTATGCGTCAGCCGCAGTGTGACATTCAGCGCCGCTCCGTGCGGTGCATTAAATCCGCTCGGAAATACTTCATCGATCTCGATGGTGCGCGCCGTCGGATCGACCGCGAGGATCGTACTTTGGTAGCGATCGCCCGAATCCAATGTCTGTAGTTCGATGATGGCATTCGCGTGCTGTGCTTCGATGAGATCAATATTTCCGGACGTCGAAGCTTGTTCAGAGTGGTTGCGCACTGCGCCGATATCGTACATAAGATCACCTCTGCCAGCGGCAACAACTTGCCGCCCGCGCTGACAATTTGCCGGCTGTATCTTGGCGGCTGCAACGCATTGCCGCTTTTGATCGATTAATACAGCTTTTTGGAACTCATGCAGCGATGGAGCAAGCGGCATTCCAACTCTAAATTTGCCGCAGGAGGCATTGCTCGTGTTGGTACGGGGCGCGATCATTTAGCGCGAAATCGGATATCGGAGCGAGTTATTCGGAGTCAAGTAAATTGCGTCGAAAACAATCACTCAAGATCGTTCGAGCAGCCGCTTGTTTCGAGGCTTTTAAAGGAGCAGTGGTTTTTATTGCTGCCACTGGCCTGCTATCTCTTGCGCATCGGAACCTCTATGAAATTGTTAGCGTCCTTATTGCGCACGCCCATCTCAATCCGGCATCGAGATATCCGCAAATATTTTTGGAGGCGGCGGCTAATCTGCAAAACTCAAAACTCCTGCTGCTCGCTGCCGGCGCAGCGTTGTATTCAATCGTTCGCTTTATCGAAGCGTATGGACTTTTTTACGATCGAGTATGGGCTGAGGTGCTCGCGGCGGTGAGCGGCGCTATTTATGTGCCCTTTGAAATCTTTGAACTATTGCGAAAACCCACTGGGTATGCGGGCGCGTTGCTCGTGTTGAATTTGACGGTGGTTGTCGTTATGGTCAAAGCACTTCGAGGCCATCGATTATCGGAAAGTAATGCGTAGAAACAGCATGAGGGGTAAGTTGTTTAGCGCTGCTCTGTACTGCGCTTAATTTCACGGTATGCCAAGATAAATAGCCACGATGGCGAGGCTTATGATGAACACGGAGCAGAATATGCAGATTCATTATGCCCATTGCACTTACGAACAAACCGCTGAGGCAATCCGCGAGATTTTGAATGAAGCAATTCTCAACTCGACTGCATTGTACGATTACCAGCCGCGCTCCCCGGAAAAAGTGATTGAGTGGTTCAAAGCTAAAGAGGTCGGTGGATATCCTATTATTGGTGCGTTTGATGAAAATAATTCGCTGCTGGGTTTCGCCAGCTATGGCGCTTTTCGCAATTGGCCGGCTTATAAATATACGGTTGAACACTCGATCTATATTCATCAAAAATTTCGCGGTCGAGGAATTGGCAGTGCATTGATGCAGCGCTTAATCGATGAGGCGCGGCGACAGCAGTATCACGTAATGGTCGGCGGCATCGATGTGGCTAACCACGCCAGTATTGCACTGCATGAAAAATTAGATTTTTATCATGCGGGCACGATTAAGCAGGCGGGTTTTAAATTTGGCCGTTGGCTTGATCTCGCTTTTTATCAGCGGGTTCTGGAAACTCCAGTGGCTCCGGTCGATGGCTGAATGAGGCGGCGGTTCCATAATTATTTAGCTTTCTATCAGCGATTTTCGGTGAAATATGGAAATTAAAATTGATGATTTGTCGGGCAGCGCTGTCGCAGCCTTTTTAGCCGATCATATAGCCGAAATGAAATCCGTATCGCCACCCGAAAGCAAACACGCTTTGGACCTTGATGGTTTGCGCAAACCTGAAATCACTTTTTGGTCGGTCTGGAGTGAGGGGCGATTAGTGGGCTGCGGTGCATTAAAGCAGCTGGATGAATTTCAAGGTGAAATAAAGTCGATGCGAACCCTGGCCTCCCGGCGCGGCGAAGGTGTGGCTGCCAATTTGTTAAATCACATACTCAATACTGCTAGAGCACGCGGCTATCACACGATAAATTTGGAAACGGGAGCAATGGAGTTCTTTGAGCCGGCGCGCAGGCTGTACAAGAAATTTGGCTTCGTCGATTGCCCACCATTTGGGGAATATAAGCAAGATCCGAACAGCGTATTTATGTCGCGATCGTTATAGCGGCAAGGCGATTTAATCAAAACGTGATGTATCAGATTGCCAGTAATTCGACTTCAAAAATCAGCGTTGCATTCGGTGGAATATCGTCGCCTGCGCCGCGCGCGCCATAACCCAGCGACGCAGGCACAATCAATTTACGGATGCCACCGACTTTCATGCCTTGCACGCCTTCGTCCCAGCCGGGAATAACCTGACCCATGCCGAGCACGAATTTAAAGGGTTCGTTTTGATCGCGACTGGAATCGAATTTTTTCCCCGCGATTCCAAATTTTCCTTTCAGCCATCCGGTGTAGTGGACAGTGACTTTTTGGCCCGCGTGTGCCACAGGTCCGGTGCCGGTTTTGATATCGAGGTAGCGGAGCCCTGACGGGGATTGGATATATTGCTCCGACGACGAGATTGTCCCCGCTGTAACGGTTGACGAAGCAGTTTCGCCCGTTGATGAAATGTTTGCAGTAGGTACGCTCTCAGCGGCATACACGCTCTGTAGCTGCGCGATCAGCACTAAAGCGTGGAACGCGGTGACTGGCAATAGTGTTCGGAAAAGCGATCGTTTCATTCATTCACCTGAGCGGGTCGGATCGGTCTTAGGATTGGATTCCAGCGCAGCATCTTACCGGTTGCAGCGGACGGTAGCACGGATTCGTCCGACAGCTTTTTTAGTACAAATCGCGAGAACCGCCCGCTTTCATGACTTGCTGCATCCTGCAAGTGTATGCTCCCGGTCGATCTTCAAAAATGTTCATTAAAGCCGCGCATAGCGCTATTTATGAATCGATAAATAAGAAAGGAGAAAGCAATGACCGCTACGCAAACAATGAAACAAACATCGGCCTCCGATCGTCCACTGCCGATGAAAGACAGCCCCGAGCTGGAGGAAGCGCTCAAGCAAGCTAATCTGCAGACGCTGCTGATGGTATATGTCCACCTGACGCATGACGAATCGATGCTGGAGGCGTTCAAGGTACATATCCATCCGCCCTATACCAATCCGGATTACCAGATTCCCCAGGAGTGTATCGACGATCTGCTCACCAAGCTGCGCCGCGTGCTGACCACGCCGGGCGCGGCGCGGAGCGACGATCCTCCGCAAGCGCTGATGCAAAAAATGATGAGTGTGGGTGTCTCCGAGCATGTGGATGATGAATTCGTACCGATGATGCTGGAGCAGGCAGGGTTTCAGCGGCCCGCCGCGCGCAAGGAACAGCCGGGGCGACTGTCGCCACCACCAGGATTCACGGTGCTGGTGATCGGCGCGGGGTTGAGCGGACTGCTTGCCGGCATCGAGCTGGAGCGGGCGGGCTATCAGTACGTGATCATTGAGAAGAACGAAGAGGTCGGCGGCACTTGGTGGAAGAACCGTTACCCCGGTGTTGGCGTTGACACGCCGAGCCATTTCTATTCGTACTCGTTCGAGATCAGCGCGGAGTGGAACCACTACCATCCACACGGCGCTGATATGCGCGAATATTTTCGCAGCGCCGCCGATAAATACGATCAGCGCCGCAACATCCGCTTCAATACGCGCGTGCTCGAGCTGGCGTTCGACCAGAAGGACGCGGTGTGGAATGTCAGCGTCGAGAATCTGAAAACCGGCGCGAAGGAAGTGATTCGCGCCAACGCCGTGTTTAATGCGTTCGGTCCGGCCGATCGCTGGAGTCTGCCGGATATTCCCGGCATCGACAGCTACAAAGGCATCATCACGCATACCGCCGGTTATGACGAAAGCATCGATCTGAAAGGCAAGAAAGTGGCGGTGATCGGCACCGGCGCCAGCTCCGCCCAGGTCGTCGCCACCATCGCCGAAGAGGTCGGTGAAATGGCGGTATTCATGCGCTCAAAGCACTGGGTGATTAACAACCCGGAGATCACCAGGGAAGTGCCCGAGATGGTCAAGTGGGCGATGCGCCATATTCCGCATTACAAGGAGTGGTTCCGCTTTCGCGTGTTCTGGTTCGCCGCCGACGGGCTCTATCCCAACGTGGTCAAGGATCCCTCCTATCCGCCCGATGGCATCGCGGTGTCGGCGATGAACGAAGGCATGCGCCAGTACGCGCTAGCGCACATGCAGGCCAAGCTGGGCGACCGACCTGATCTGATCGAGAAGCTGACGCCGGATTTCCCGATCTTTTCCAAGCGCGTGATCATGGACGGCGGCTGGTACGACGCCCTCAAGCGTCCCAACGTCACGCTCGAAATCACGCCGATCGAGGCCATCACGCCGACCGGTATCCGCATGCAGAACGGTACCGAATACCAATTCGACGTCATCATCTGCGCCACCGGCTTCCACTTTGCCAAGGTGGTCAAGGATTTGCCGATCAAGGGGCGCGATGGCCACGATCTCGAAGTCGACTGGGCGGATGAGGAAGAGCGCGCCTATATGGGCACGACGATTCCCGGTTACCCGAATTATTTCCTGTCGGTGGGACCGAACGCTGGGCCGAACCACGCCGGTGGGCTCAACATCGTCAGCGAGGCGCAGGTCCATTACATGATCGAATGTCTCGATTACATGCTCGCTAGCGGCGCGAAGACAATGGAGCCGACGCAGGCTGCGTTTGAACGTCACAACCGCCGCATCGACGGGCAGATGGAAAAGATGATCTGGACCCATCCCAAGTCGAAGAGTTACTACCAGAACAGCAAGGGCCGCCCGATCGGCCCGTGGCCGTTCCGGTTGGTCGACTTGTGGAACGAAATGCGCGGCCCGATACAAGAGGATTATCGGCTCGACTAATGCGAGTGCCGGCTTCGTCATTCATCCGGTCTGCGCTCACGCCTTATCGAAATGCATCGACCCCAGGGCATGCGCAAAACAAATTGCGATCGCCATAAACATTATCGATGCGCGCGACCGGCGGCCAATATTTGCGTGTACGCAATTCGGCCACCGGGTATGCAGCCTCGGCGCGGGTGTAACGATGTTCCCATGTATCAGCGGTCAGCTCCATCGCGGTATGCGGCGCATTTTTCAATGGATTGTCGAGCGGATCGAGTTCGCCGTTTTTGACGCGCTCGATCTCGCCGCGAATATGAATCAACGCCTCGCAGAACCGATTTAATTCTTCGAGCGATTCGCTTTCGGTCGGCTCGATCATCAACGTGCCGGGTACCGGGAATGACATGGTCGGTGCGTGGAAGCCGAAATCCATTAAGCGTTTGGCGATGTCTTCTTCGCTGATGCCGGTGATTTCTTTCAGCGGGCGCAGATCGATAATGCATTCATGCGCGACGCGGCCATTGCGACCGGTATACAGCACGGGAAAATGTTCGCGTAGGCGTGCGGCGATATAGTTTGCATTCAGGATGGCGACTTGGGTCGCTTGCGTTAATCCATCCGGTCCCATCATCGCGGCGTACATCCACGAAATCGGCAGGATCGATGCGCTACCCCACGGTGCGGCGGAAACTACATCATTGCTCACCGGCAAATCGTAAACGGGTTGCACGGGATTGCTCGGCAAAAATGGCGCCAGATGTTTTGCCACGCCGATCGGTCCCATACCCGGGCCGCCGCCACCGTGTGGAATGCAAAATGTTTTATGCAAATTGATATGCGAAACATCCGCGCCGAATTTACCCGGCGCAGCAACGCCAACAAGTGCATTTAAATTGGCGCCATCGACATATACCTGGCCACCATGACGGTGCACGATGTCGCAGATTTCGATAATGCCTTCTTCGAAAACGCCGTGCGTCGACGGATACGTCGCCATCAATGCGCACAAAACGGCTTCGTATTTTTTTGCTTTCGCACTCAGATCGGCGATGTCGACATTGCCGTTGCTATCGCATTCGACGATGACAACTTTCAATCCGGCTAATGCCGCACTCGCCGGATTGGTGCCATGCGCCGAACTGGGAATCAATACCGTATCGCGATGGCCTTCGTTTCTGCTTTCGTGATAACGCTTGATCGCGAGCAGGCCGGCGTATTCACCCTGCGAGCCGGCGTTCGGTTGCAGCGATACCGCATCGTAGCCGGTGGTTTCGATCAGCATTTTTTCCAGCTCGCGAAATAATTGCTGATAACCCTGCGCTTGCGCCAACGGTGCGAATGGATGCAGACGATTGAACTCGGGCCAGGTGATCGGAACCATCTCGGCGGTCGCATTCAATTTCATGGTGCAGGAGCCGAGTGCGATCATCGTTTGATTAAGCGCGATGTCTTTGCTTTCGAGGCGCTTCATGTAGCGCAGCATTTCGGTTTCGGAATGATGGCTGTTGAAAACTGGGTGCGTTAAGAAATCACTGCTGCGTTGCAATGCCTGCGGGAAACTGGCTTGTTCATCGAGCTGCGCATCGATGGTGTGAACCGAGAAATGCGCATCGCGACCGATGACGATTTGCCATAGTTCCGCGATGTCATCAGCCGTCGTGGTTTCGTCGAGGCTGATGCCGATACGATCGGCGCCCACTTTCCGTAAATTAATGTGGGCCGCTTCAGCGCGCGCGATGATTGGTGCTTGCTGCGTGCCGACCAGCAAGGTCAGCGTATCGAAATAGGTTGAATTAATACGCTCGACACCGAGCTGCTCAAATCCTGCGGCGAGAATTTGCGTCAGCCGTTGCACCCGCTGCGCGATTTCGCGCAAACCGTTTGGGCCGTGATAGATCGCATAAAACGCCGCGCAAATCGATAACAGCGCCTGCGCGGTACAAATATTCGACGTGGCTTTTTCGCGGCGAATATGTTGTTCGCGCGTTTGCATTGCCATGCGCAACGCCTGATTACCGTGACGATCGATCGATACGCCGATGATGCGGCCCGGTGCCGACCGTTTATATTCATCGCGCGTCGCAAAAAATGCGGCGTGCGGTCCGCCGTAACCCATTGGCACACCGAAGCGCTGGCTATTGCCCACCACGACATCGGCGCCCATTTCGCCCGGCGGCGTCAGCACGACTAGGCTCAGTAAATCCGCCGCGGTGACGATCAACGTGTGTTGCTGATGCGCTTGCTCGATCAGCGTGCGCAGATCGACAACATTGCCGTAGGTATTAGGATATTGCAGCAGCGCGCCAAAAAATTCGCCGCCGATTAAATCGGTTTGTGGAGTGCCAATCACCGTGTTAAAGCCGAGATGATGCGCGCGCGTTTGCACAACAGCGATCGTTTGCGGATGACAATCGTCGGCGATAAAAAAAGTTTCGCTTTTCGATTTTTTGTTGACGCGCTGCACCAGTGTCATCGCTTCCGCCGCTGCCGTGCCTTCATCGAGCAGCGATGCATTCGCCAACTCCATGCCGGTCAGATCCATCACCATCTGCTGATAATTCAATAGTGCTTCGAGGCGGCCTTGCGAAATTTCCGGTTGATACGGCGTGTAGGCGGTGTACCAGCCCGGGTTTTCGAGCACGTTGCGCAAAATGACAAGCGGCGTATGCGTGTCGTAATAACCCATACCGATATGCGAGCGAAACACCTGATTCTGTGCCGCAATCGCGCGCAATTTTGTAAGCGCATCGGCTTCGGATAGCGCGGCCGGCAAGTCCATGCTGTCTTTACGCAAAATCGACGCGGGTACCGTCGATGCAATCAGCTGTTCGAGCGATTGCGCGCCAATGGCTTGCAGCATTTCCTCGATTTGTGCCGAATCCGGGCCGATATGGCGGCGGCTAAACGCGTTTAACGAGGAATCAATAGCAAGAAGGCGGCTGCTCATGGAAATATCCCGCTGATGGAGGTCGGTGTGGCTGGAAAGGCGCGTATTTAATCACACCGATGCGGGAATTTCCCCTTTCGTTATTAGGGGGATTGCGGCGCTGAGTCTGTTGGTCAGATAGCGCCGCTAAGCGATAGTGTTACTTGCCGTGGTAGGTGAATTTCTGACCGCCGAGGCTGGCTTCATACATCAGGCCGCCTTTCTGTATCGAAAATACCGCGACACCATTGATGTAAGCGGCTTTGCTGTACTGCTGTGCCACATTGGCACCGGCTCCGGTAGTGCCGGCCTGTGCGCCCGCACCCACCGCAATCGCCACTGCCGATGCTTGCGCATCGAACGAGAACGAGCCGTTAGTGAACCAATCGAATGCCTCTTTATTTTCAAAGAAGATCAGCTCGCTGAATGCTTGGCCGCCGAGCTGAAAGCCAATAGTGAGCTGCACCAGCGATACATCGCCGACGTAGTTGCCGCCGCGATAAACGCGACCTTCGCCGTAGGCACCGCCGATACCGATGCCGCCTTTGCCGACGGTCGGAAAAATCGCATAACCGTAGGCATTATTGAAAAACGGCTGCGCGGCTTCGGCTTGATGGAATGTGGCGACCGCGTCGGCGAATTCATCGGCGTGAGCGGATTGCGTATGGAAAGGGAGGGCCAACGTCATCATTAATAAAAAAGCGGCTAGCCAGGGCTTGCTCATATCTTTTCGTACTCCGTGTGATTGGCTTGTTGTTGGCGCAAAATTATTTGGTTAGGGTGAGAGACAGTGAGTGGCGACTTCAAGTTCGTCGTGCATCTTCTTTTTTGTTAACGAATTCCGGTTTCATTATGTCTGAATCCAATCAGCCTGTTCAAATTGGCCCGTGGCAGCGCATCGATAGCCAGCCCGTGTATGACAATCGATGGATCGGTGTATCGCATCAGCGGGTGATCACACCGGCGGGCAGCGAAGGTATTTACGGCGTCGTCCATTTTAAATCGCGGGCGATCGGCATCATTCCCATCGATGCACACGGTAACACGTGGCTGGTACGTCAATTTCGCTACACCTTGAATCAGCCGTTGTGGGAAATTCCCATGGGTGGCGGCGCGCTCGATGAAAATCCACTGCTCGCAGCGCAGCGTGAATTGCAGGAAGAAACCGGTTACAGCGCGCGCGACTGGCGCGAAATCATGCGTCTGCATATTTCAAAATCGGTGACGGATGAAGAAGGCGTCGTGTATGTCGCGCGCAATTTGCTCGCTGGCGCGCAACAGCTCGAACATACCGAAGCCGATCTTGAGCTATTGCAATTGCCGTTTGCAGAAGCTGTGCAGTGGGTGATGGACGGAAAAATTACCGACGTGATTTCCTGCGCCGGTATTTTGAAAGCGCAGGCTCTGCTTCAAGCCGGCGCGCTGTAGGAAACCGCTTCGATATAGAATTCGCGTTCCCCCGCTGGGCTGCTGAATACAATATCATCGCCGACGCGTTTGCCCAGCAACGCGCGTGCGAGCGGCGAATCCATGCTTAATTTGTTGTGGCTCAAATCGAATTCGTCGGGTCCGACGATACGGTAGATTTGCAATTCGCCGTGCTCGTTTTCCACCGTTACCCACGCCCCGAAAAAAACGCGCTGTTGATCGGCAGGCGTTTGTTCGACCACTTCAAGCTGATCGATACGTTTACCGAGAAAGCGCACGCGCCGATCGATTTCAGCAAGCCGGCGTTTGCCGTAAATGTAATCGCCATTTTCTGAGCGATCACCATTTTTCGCGGCTTCGTGCACCACCGCGGTCACTTGCGGGCGTTCGATTTTCCATAATTGATGCAATTCGGCGCGCAATGCCGCCATGCCTTCTGGCGTGATATAGCGCGAACCGGCGCGTTGTGGCGGACGATAACGACTCATTAATAAAGAACTCTCGATGTTTTCGCACGGAACAAATCGCTAGGTTCCTCTGATTTGGCCGCTGCGCTCAATCTGTTTTCGCTCGCGACGCTGAATCAAAGGTTCGCTAACATGGTAATGAAATTGGTTCAGGAATTTCCAACTCGATGCATTTTCTCCGCAATCTATTGGCTATCGCCGCATTCGTGAACGCGCCAGCATGGGCGCTCGATTTAAATAAAACCCCGGAGCAGGGCGGGCTCGTGCTCGGTACGGTGACGCCGGGTACGCAATTGGAATTGAACGGTAAAGCGATTCGTATTACACCGACCGGACAATTTGCGATTGGTTTTGATCGCGATGCAAAACCGACGGCAACGCTGGTCGAAATTACGCCGAAGGGGCAGCGCACCGCGCATACGCTGCAGATCGCACAGCGACAATACGCCATTCAAAACGTGACCGGTGTGCCGCAACAAACAGTCGAGCCACCGCCCGAGCAGTTGCAGCGGATTCTCGAAGAGAAACAGCTGGTCGATGCAGCGCGCGCGATAAATAGCGATCGCCTCGATTTCCTGGTACCGATGCAATGGCCGTTGCTGGGGCCGATCAGCGGCGTGTATGGCAGTCAGCGCATTTACAACGGCAAGCCCGGACGCCCGCATTTTGGCGTCGACGTGGCCGCGCCGATCGGCACACCGGTACGGGCGCCGGTAGCGGCAACCATTACGCTCGCGCAACCGGATATGTTCTTCTCCGGTGGCACGTTGATCATGGATCACGGTTACGGGGTATCATCCACCTTCATGCATTTAAGCCGATTGCTGGTGAAAACCGGCGATAAAGTGGCTGCTGGCGATGTGGTCGGCGAAGTCGGCGCCACGGGTCGTGCCAGCGGGCCACATCTGGACTGGCGCGTCAATTGGTTTGACGTGCGCATCGATCCGCAATTGGTGGTCGCCCCAATGCCAGCCGGCGCGCAGACCCCTTCTGCAAAATGACATTTCTGCGAGGACAACAAGGTTGGACAAGAAGCTGCTGAGTATTCTGGTGTGTCCTGTCACCAAGGCGCCGTTGCAATACGACGAGTCGAAACAGGAGCTGGTGTGCCGCGCGAGTGGCTTGGCCTATCCGATTCGCGATGGCATTCCGGTGATGCTGGAGAGCGAGGCGCGGTTGTTGACCACCGATGAGAAGCTGAGCAAATAGCCTGCATATTCAGCGCGATAGTCCCGTCTGCCAGATCATTCCGATATACTGCGTCGCTTTCATCCGCCGGTGCTCTCTGCGGATATCGCTCGACCATCGATTGACTCTGTTTGGCAATGTAATTTTTTAGCCGTTTACCCTGCGTGGTGTGAGGAATAATGAAAAGCGCTGAAATCCGCGAAGCCTTTCTGCGATTTTTTGAAAGCAAAGGACACACGCGTGTCGCCAGCAGTTCGCTGGTACCGCATGACGATCCGACATTGCTATTCACCAATGCCGGCATGAATCAGTTCAAGGATGTATTCCTCGGCTTCGATAAGCGGCCTTACACGCGCGCGACGACTTCGCAAAAATGCGTGCGCGCTGGCGGCAAACACAACGATCTGGAAAACGTCGGCTATACCGCGCGTCACCACACTTTTTTCGAGATGCTCGGCAATTTCAGCTTCGGCGATTATTTCAAGCGCGACGCAATTACGTATGCGTGGGAATTTCTGACCTCGCCGCAATGGCTTGCTCTGCCGGTCGATAAATTGTGGGTCACCGTTTACGCGGAAGACGATGAGGCCTACGACATCTGGAATAAAGAAGTCGGCGTTGCGGCCGAACGCATTATTCGCATCGGCGACAACAAAGGAGCGCGTTACGCCTCCGATAATTTCTGGATGATGGGCGATACCGGTCCGTGCGGTCCCTGCACCGAAATTTTCTACGATCACGGCGCTGATATTTGGGGCGGCCCGCCCGGCTCGCCCGAGGAAGACGGCGATCGTTACATCGAAATCTGGAACAACGTGTTCATGCAGTTCAATCGCGATGAACAGGGCACGATGCACAAATTGCCGAAGCCGAGCGTCGATACCGGCATGGGCCTCGAGCGCGTTTCTGCGGTGCTGCAGCATGTGCATTCGAATTACGAAATCGATTTATTCCAGCAATTGATCAAAGCGGCCGCGCGTGAAACGCATACGAGCGATTTAAATAGCCCGTCGTTGAAAGTACTCGCCGATCATATTCGTGCCTGTTCGTTTTTGATTGCTGACGGTGTAATTCCCGGCAACGAAGGACGTGGCTATGTGTTGCGCCGCATTATTCGTCGCGCGATTCGCCACGGTTACAAGCTCGGTGCGCGCAATGCATTTTTTTATAAGCTGGTACCTGATCTCGCTACAGAAATGGGTGCTGCGTATCCGCAATTGAATGAATCGCTCTCTCGTATTCAGGATGTATTGCGCCAAGAGGAAGAGCGTTTCTTCGAAACGATCGAAAACGGCATGAATATCCTCGATGCCGCACTCGCCGATTTGACGAATAAAAACATCAATATTCTCGATGGCGAAACCGCGTTCAAATTACACGATACGTATGGTTTTCCGCTCGATCTGACCGCCGACGTCTGTCGCGAGCGCGATATGAAAGTCGATGTCGATGCATTCGATGCGGCGATGGCGCGGCAGCGTGACCAAGCGCGCGCGGCGGGTAAATTTAAAATGGCAACGGCGCTCGAATACAGCGGCGTCGTCACAACATTTCAGGGTTACGAAAAACTCGAAGTGGCCGATGCCACGATTACCGCGTTGTATCGCGATGGCGTGTCAGTGCAGGAATTGCGCGATGGCGAGCAAGGCGTGGCGGTGCTTGATAACACGCCGTTTTACGCGGAATCCGGCGGTCAGGTCGGCGATAGCGGCGAGCTGATCGCAGGTAATGTTTGCACGACATTATTTGCGGTCGAAGATACGCAAAAAATTCAAGCCGATGTGTTTGGTCATCATGGCGTTATGCGTGCAGGTTCGTTGCGCGTCGGCGATCGTGTTACCGCTCGCGTTGATGGCGAGCGCCGTGCTGCGACGATGCGCAATCATTCCGCCACGCATTTGCTGCATAAAGCCCTGCGTGAAGTGTTAGGCGCGCACGTGCAGCAGAAAGGCTCGTTGGTCGATACCGATAAAACACGGTTCGATTTTGCGCACAACGCTCCGGTGAGCAAAGAAGAAATCCGCAATATCGAATTTATCGTCAATCGCGAAATTCTTGCTAACGCGCCGACTCAGGCGCGCGTGATGTCGCTCGATGATGCGCAGAAAACCGGCGCGATGATGCTGTTCGGCGAAAAATACGGCGATGCCGTGCGCGTGCTCGATATTGGTAGCTCGCGCGAATTGTGCGGCGGTACCCACGTCGCGCGTACCGGTGATATTGGTTTGTTCAAAATTGTCGCCGAGAGTGGCGTGGCGGCCGGTGTACGTCGTATCGAAGCTACCACCGGCATCGGCGCATTGGCGCTGGTGCATCGTCAGGAAGCTTTACTGGGTGAGGTGGCTGGCGCATTGAAGTCATCGCCGGATGAAGCGCCGCAGCGTGTTACGCAAATTCTCGATGGCGTGAAATCGCTTGAGAAAGAAATAGCGATATTGAAAGGCAAGTTGGCCAGCGCCGCCGGCGGCGATCTGATTGCGCAGGCGAAGGATATTAACGGTGTGAAAGTACTGGCCGCGCAATTACCCGGTGCCGACGCTAAAACCCTGCGCGATACGCTCGATCAGGTGAAAAACAAACTCGGTTCGGCAGTGGTGCTGCTGGCTGCTGTTGATGGCGATAAGGTCATGCTCGCGGCGGGTGTCACGCAGGATTTGGTATCGCGTTACAAGGCGGGCGAATTGCTTGCGCGCGCGGCATCGGTGGTCGGCGGCAAAGGTGGCGGCCGTCCTGACATGGCGCAAGGCGGTGGTAATAATCCCGCAGCGTTGCCACAGGCACTGGCGTTGGTCGAGCAATACGTGAGTGGTGGCTGACGCCGCGCGCGGTTTCATTTCGAGGGGAATTGGTGTTTAATTCCCGGTCTTTTTTGCTGCTAGAGCATCGAGAAAAACGATGAGTTTAATCGTTCAGAAATTCGGCGGTACATCGGTAGGCTCGGTGGAGCGCATTCAGCAAGTTGCCGCTAAAGTCGCGCGCTTTCGCGATGAGGGCCACGACATCGTTGTAGTGGTTTCCGCGATGAGCGGCGAAACCAATCGTCTGATTGCATTGGCGAAGGATATTCAAGAGCAGCCGACGCCGCGCGAACTCGACGTGCTGGTATCGACCGGCGAGCAAGTCACTATCGCGCTGTTGTGCATGGCGTTGCACAAGTTGGGTTATGCGGCAAAATCCTATACCGGCGCGCAGGTTCGTATTATTACCGACGACGCCTTTACCAAAGCGCGTATTCAATCGATCGATGACGCCAATATTCGCGCTGATCTTGCGCGCGGTTGTATCGTCGTCGTCGCCGGCTTTCAAGGCATCGACGATAAAGGCAATATCACCACCCTCGGTCGCGGTGGTTCGGATACTACCGGTGTGGCGCTGGCCGCCGCGCTGAAAGCCGACGAGTGCCAGATCTACACCGATGTCGACGGCGTCTATACCACCGATCCGCGCGTGGTTGATACCGCGCGCCGGCTCGACAAAATCACGTTCGAAGAAATGCTCGAGATGGCCAGTCTCGGATCAAAAGTTTTGCAGATTCGTTCGGTGGAATTCGCGGGCAAATACAACGTCCCATTGCGTGTCCTGCACAGCTTCCAGGATGGCCCCGGCACTCTGATTACTCTCGAGGACAATTCCACTATGGAAAACCCCGTCATTTCCGGTATCGCGTTCAATCGCGATGAAGCCAAGCTCACCATCGTCGGCGTGCCCGATACTCCCGGCGTGGCATTTCAGATTCTCGGCCCGATCGGCGCTGCGAATATTGAAGTCGATGTGATTGTGCAAAACGTCGCTCAGGACAACACCACCGACTTCACCTTCACTGTGCATCGGAACGATTTGGCAAAAGCCGAAACTATTTTGCGTGAGACGGCGAACAAACTCGGCGCCCGCGAAGTCAAAACCGACGCTAAGATTTGCAAAGTCTCGCTGGTCGGTGTCGGTATGCGTTCGCACGCGGGTGTTGCCAGTCAGATGTTCAAGGCGCTCGCTGATGTTTCGATCAATATTCAGATGATTACGACCTCGGAAATCAAAATCTCCGTCGTTATCGATGAGAAGTACATGGAGCTGGCGGTGCGTGCTCTGCACTCGGCGTTCGAGTTGGATCAGCCAGCGGCGCAGTAAGTCGAAGTAGTAAGTTGGCAATCGTTGGTGCGACCTCGTCGGGTCGCTCTGTGGTATGAGATGTAGCTGCTGTTCAGCTTCATTTGCTGACGGCGGAGTCTGAGGATTGGGCCATGCTGATATTGACACGAAGGATTGGCGAGACATTAGTCGTCGGTGATGAAGTCACGGTGACGGTGCTCGGTGTTAAGGGTAATCAGGTGCGCCTCGGCGTCAATGCACCGAAGGAAATCGCAGTGCATCGCGAAGAAATCTATCAAAGAATTCAGCGTGAAAAACACGATAACAATCCCATGCCTGGATAGAGATTCACCGTTATTTTTCGACTGTAATTCAATATTGTCTGTGGTAGTATGCCGCCCGCTCAATTTGCTGTTGGGTTAGTGTAATCGCTGATACCAGCAAATAGTTTCTGGAGAGTTGGCCGAGTGGCCGAAGGCGCTCCCCTGCTAAGGGAGTATCGGGTCAAAAGCCTGATCGAGGGTTCGACTCCCTCACTCTCCGCCATACATAAAAAAGGCCCTCTTTGTGAGGGCTTTTTTTATGTATCGAGATTGATGGCTGAGAACCCTCGCGGTTCGACAAAATTGCACAGCAATTTTGGACGCCCGGAGCATAAGCGACGGCGCCCCGAAGGGGTGAGATTGCGAAGCGATCGAATCACTCCCTCTCTCCGCCATAAATGCCCGGCCTTGTGCCGGGTTTTTATTTCCGCAAAAAAATCTTATCGTGCTGTCGATTCTTGCCCGTTCCATTCGATTAATCATTGCAGTTCCGCAGCGTAATGCGGTTCCAACCATGTTGAAGGAGAGCGAGAATGAAATATGTCGATGGTTTTGTTATTGCGGTTCCCACCGCGAATAAGCAACGATTTATCCAGCACGCCAACAGTATCGATGGCGTTTTTATAGAGCTTGGCGCAACACGCGTTATCGAGTGCTGGGGCGATGATGTGCCCGACGGCAAGCAGACAGATTTTCGTCGCGCGGTGCAGGCTAAAGAGGACGAAAGCGTGGCGTTTTCTTGGGTGGAATGGCCGGATAAAGCCACGCGCGATACGGCAATGGGAAAAATGCAGGAGCTAATGAAGACCGAGCCCCGCATGAACCCCGAAAAAAATCCAATGCCGTTCGATGGCATGCGGATGATTTTTGGCGGGTTTACGCCGGTGGTGCATCTCGGCCAGAGCTGAGCTCGAGTAGGGGTTTCAGTGTTCTCGGCATGAATGCGCGGATTGCGCATTAGCGACAGAGAAGTCGCGAGCGTGCTCGATTCGTAAAAATGGTGTCCCAGAGAGGAGTTGAACCTCCGACCTGCCCCTTAGGAGGGGGCCGCTCTATCCAACTGAGCTACTGGGACATAACAGATTATTTTGATGCTCTACGCGTCAGCGAGCAGCTGATGCGTATCTGCTGGGCTGGGCAGCGGCGCGTATTGTAGCGGATGCTTTGCGGGTTGTAGCAAAGCACTCTTGGCCCGCATGCTCAAGCCGAGTAGCGAGTGCTGAAGGTGGAATAGTGCTGCGGGTTAGCAGTGCTCATGCATTGCTGATAGTTCGACCACTCGCTCCGCGTTGTGCGAGACCTTTGGCATCGTAGACGGCACTGTGCTGATGCTGCCCGCGCAACGTATCCAGAACCTGTTCGACTACCGTGCGGGTGCGGCGACAGATTTGTTCGTTGATTTGATTTTGGGTTTGGCATTCGCGCCAGATATCGGCGGCATTTTGCCATTGTGCCGCGATGTGCGGCGCTTCCTCATGGGCCTGTGATAGCGCAGCGCTGTCGCTGGCAAAGCGCTGCTGCGCCATCCATTCGCGCCGCTGTTGCGCATGTTGCTCGAGCTTTGCGATCAGAGTTTGTTTGGGTTGGAGTAGCGCCTCGAATGCCCCGTAATTTCTGGATTCGAGTGCTTTGCGTTCGTCGCGCATCAACTGCAGGAGTTGCTGGCTGGTTTCGGTGTCCTGTTGCAACGATTGCTGCAATAAGGACCAATCGCGTTGGGCTGATTTCATCGTGCTGCCTCGGTGCTGATGAGCACCCGCAGCAACGATGAGCGGGTGCTATTTAAATAACTCGTCGAATCCCAACAGCTTATCGGCAACCACAAGGTCATCGACGCTGTATTGGCCACTGGCCAAGGCCGCTTTGATTTCGGCCACTTTCTTTTCATTCACGTCGGGCAGCTTCTGGAGTTTTTCTTCCAGAGCCTTCAATGCCTGCGCCTGGCTGCTCAAATTGACGCTGTCGACCGTCGCCTTGGCGACGCTGTTGGGCGCCGGCGGCTGCTGTGTCGTGCGCTCGGTGTTTGTCGACGCGCTATCCTTGCTGGTGCTGCGCAAGGTGGTTTGATCCGCAGCTGGCGGTACTCCTAACCCCTTGATGTCGGTTGCCATCACTAAAGCCCTTTGTTGCTCAATGCCGAAAGAATGAAGCTCCATTCTTGGTATCGGCCACTTTAGCATCAACTTTAGCGAAACAACGCCATTCGGTTACATCGGCACCATTGCCTGTCCTGGTCCCACCACCCTTGCGTCAACAATTCGCGACGATGCTTGATTCTTAATGCGAATCTGTTCGCCACGACGTCCATCGGTCATCGCGATGCCGGGCATTTTGACCGCCATCGCGCTGGATTCTGCGCTGATAATCACGGCATCGCCGCGGCGAATCAGCAGCGGTGCTTCGAGTTGTTGCGTAACGACTGGACGACCCTGACCAATACCGCGTTTAACCCCCATGCCAACGGCATCGGCAGGGTCGGTGATGTATTGCCCCAGCAATTGCCCGACGTCGGCCTCCGCGAGCTGAACATCATCGCTGCCGATCGTTGAGCCCACCGCCAGTGGCCGATTGGCGACGACGATCTGCCGGAATATGGTCAGATCGACGGGTAGATAAAGCGACCAACCATCGCTGCAGCTGACCAATACATTGACGCGTGCCGAGGTCTGTCCCTGATCGCGCACGCTCAGTGCTGGCGGCGTGGAGCAATCGGCTTGGCCGATGCGAGTATCGAGTGAGGGCAGGCTGTATTCGATGCGAGTGCCATCGCCGAGGCGCTGTGCCAGCTTGCGCGTGTAATCCGCCATGAATTTATCGGCGGAATGGCGCAGCGCGGCGGAATCGGCGAAGCTTGGCAGTGGCAGCAACAGCGCGATCAGCACGCCGCAGCCATGTAAAAAATTACGAACCATCATGTTCTTGGCCTATGCTCTATGGGCATGCGCTAAACAGATTCCTGAAAGCGCCGATAACAGATTCAATTCCCCGGAAGAATTTTGACGCCACGGCGCGGATGGCAAGGTTTGAGCAATATCCATGCCGGGGAAAACAACGATTGCCGCATCTGGGCGGGGAGAGCGATATGGCTGGGGTGTTAGACACCGTCAATAAACGTACACAACTGGTCGGCCAGAACCGACTTGAGTTGCTGTTATTCAAGCTCGATGGTCCGCAGATTTACGGCATCAACGTGTTCAAGGTGCGAGAAGTGTTGCCGTGCCCGTCTCTGACCTGTCTGCCACGCAGCAGCGCCGTCGTGCGCGGTATTGCGCACATTCGCGGTGGCACCATATCGGTGATGGATTTGGGGCTCGCGATCGGCAAACGGAGCCTGCACGATATCAAGAACAGCTTCGTCATCATTACCGAGTACAACACCGCGACGCAGGGTTTCCTGGTCAAGTCGGTTGAACGTATCGTCAACATGAACTGGGAGGCGATTCATCCGCCACCCAAAGGCGCCGGTCGCGACAATTACTTGACCGCGGTGACAGAAGTTGACGGCAAGCTGGTCGAAATCATCGACGTCGAAAAAGTGTTGGCGGAAATCGCGCCGCCGGTGGAGCACATTTCCGAAGGAGTTATCTCCGAAGAAGTCACCCGCGCAGCGATATCCAAGCATGTGCTGATCGTCGATGACTCGGCTATCGCGCGTAAACAGATCAAGCGCTGTGTCGAGTCGGTGGGCGCGGAAACCACCGTGCTAAACGACGGCCGGCAGGCGCTCGATTATCTGCGCTCGCTGGCGGACGCCGGCGAAAAAGTCAGCGACAAAATCATGATGATGATCTCCGATATCGAAATGCCGGAGATGGATGGTTACACCCTTACCGCGGAAGTGCGGGCCGATTCGCGGATGAACGGCTTGTTCATCATGCTGCACACGTCGTTGAGTGGGGTGTTCAATCAGGCGATGGTGAAGAAAGTGGGAGCCAATGAATTTCTCGCGAAATTCAATCCCGACCTACTGGCATCGGTGGTCGCGCAACGGGTGCGCGCCGTCGACGAACAAGATAAAACCTGATCCGCCGATAACCAACGCGCGAACGACCGGCGCGTAAAGTCATGTCGGGATTTACCGCGAAGTGTATGTAATTAGCAGGGTATGAATGAAATCGAAGGTTATTACGGGCGTTCAGCGCTTCAGCGGTCAACCTACGCGCGAACATTACGAAGAGTTTCGTGCGTTTCTGGAAAAAGCCTGCGGCATTGTGCTGGGCGACAATAAGCAATATCTCGTTACCAGCCGTCTGGCGACCCTGCTCGCTGAATATCAAATCGAAAACCTGCGCGAACTGATTCGGCGTATGCAGCAGATTTCGCAGCGCGGTCTGCGCGAAGCGGTTATCGATGCGATGACCACCAACGAAACCCTGTGGTTTCGGGATGTTCATCCGTTCAACATTCTGCGTGACAAACTGTTGCCGGAATTGCAGCGCAATCCGACGCCGACGCGAATCTGGTCGGCTGCCTGCTCGTCCGGACAGGAACCGTATTCGATCAGTATGAGCGTGGAGGAATATCGCGCCGCGCAAATGGGGGTGCTGCGGCAGCCGGTTGAAATCGTGGCCACTGACTTGTCGCGGTCGATGCTCGAAGCGTGCAAAAACGCCGAATACGATCAGCTGTCGATCGGTCGCGGTCTATCGCCAGAGCGATTGCGGCGGTTTTTTGAGCCGGTGACCACCGAGCGCTGGCGTATTAAGAAAGATGTGACGCAGCGCGTCCGGTTTCAAACGTTGAATTTGCTCGACAGCTACCTAACGCTCGGCAAATTCGACATCGTGTTCTGCCGCAACGTGCTGATCTATTTTTCTGGCGAACGCAAAGCGGATATTTTGCGGCGCATTCATGCGACGTTGCGTCCCGGTGGTTACCTGATTCTCGGCGCGTCAGAAGGGCTTAGCGACGTCGGCCATCTGTTTCAGATGGTGCAATGCAACCCCGGTCTTATTTATAAAGCTATTTGAGTTACGGTCGGATGGGCTTGCCGCCTGCCGATCAAAGCGGCAACCCGTTGCCGCTTGCCGCTTGCCACCCTCTCGATAAAAGCCAGAATATTCCGCAAAAACAATAGATTATGATTCTGGTACAGCCGTTGCTCTATCGCAAGTAGGCAAATAGCCGAACACGAGGACGGCGGCAATGGCAATCAGTTTCCAATCAGCACTCGGTATCCACGAACAGGCGCTATACCTGCGTTCACAGCGCTCTGAGGTACTGGGTAACAATCTGGCAAACGTCGATACGCCGAACTTCAAAGCGCGCGATGTCGATTTCTCCAGCCTGCTGGATCAAGCCACCACGCAAGCCAAGACCTCGACCGATTCGTTGCGCCGCACCGATGCGCGTCATTTGCGCCTGGGTTCAACCGCTGGGGACGACGGCCTCTTGTATATCACCCCGAGCCAGCCATCGATCGACGGCAATACCGTCGAAGAGCATCAGGAGATGGCGCGCTTCGCGAAAAACTCGATGGATTTCGAAGCCAGTTTGTATTTCCTCAATTCGAAGTTCAAAGGCCTGCAGACGGCCATCAGCGGACAATAAACGCCATGTCATACGCCAATCTTTTCGATATCGCTGGAATGGGCATGAACGCGCAGAGCGTGCGTTTGAATACGGTCGCCAGCAACCTTGCGAATGCGCAATCGGCCGCGAGCAGCGTCAATCAAGTCTATCGCGCGCGGCACCCGGTATTTACTGCCGTGCAGCAAAGTGCAATGCAGCAAATGGCCGGTTGGGATATCGGTGTCGATAGCGAGCAGCAAGGCGCCGGCGTACAGGTTTCCGGCATTGTCGAAAGTGAAGCGCCGCTGGAAAAGCGTTACGAGCCAGGGCATCCGCTGGCGGATAAAGACGGTTATGTGGTGTATCCCAACGTCAATGTGGTCGAGGAAATGGCCGACATGATTTCCGCGTCGCGCTCGTTTCAGATCAACGTCGAAATGCTGCAATCGGCAAAAACCATGGCGCAGCGTCTGCTGGCGCTCGGCCAGTAATGTCGCAGAGAGAGAATTAACATGACGACAGTTAGCGAGACCACCGGTGCTTCCAGCGAAATTATTGCGGCGCTCAATAAAAAGACCGCGCCGTCCTCCGCCGATAACGCCGTCAGCGCGTCGACCACGCCCGCGCTGGGCCAGGACGCATTCTTAAAACTGCTGATCACGCAGTTAAAAAATCAAAGCCCGCTGAATCCGCAGGACAACACCGCGTTTGTCGCGCAGCTTGCGCAATTCAGCTCGCTGCAGGGCATTCAGAACTTGAATAGCACGGTGAGCAGCCTGTCGAGCAGCATGCAATCGAGTCAGGCATTGCAGGCATCGGCGCTGGTCGGGCGCACGGTCGAAACCGAAACCAACAAGGCTTATCTCGGTACGAGCGGCGTGGTGCGCGGCACGATGCTGCTCGATACCAGCACGCCGGCGCTGAAGCTGAATGTGTACAACAGCTCGAATCAACTCGTACTGCAAAAAGATTTGGGCAGCCAGGATGCCGGCAATATTCCGTTCGCCTGGGATGGCACCGCAACCGACGGCACGAAATTGCCGACCGGCACCTATCGGTTCGAGGTGCTGGCCAGTGAAAGCGGCAAGCCGACGGCGGTCAAGACGTATCTGGCCAATAACGTGAACAGTGTGACCGTCGGTGCCAACCAGACCACGACCTTGAATGTGAATGTGGTCGGCGAAGTGCCGCTGTCCGAAGTGAAAAATATTTTGTAACGACGCCGCTGAGTAGTGGTGTTAGAAATTTCTTTTAATTGTTAGGCATGGGAGACAGTAATCATGTCATTTAACACAGCACTAAGCGGTTTGCGCGCGGCGAGCCAGGATTTGTCGGTTACCGGCAATAACATCGCCAACGCGAGTACCACCGGCTTCAAGGAATCGCGCGCGGAGTTCGGCGATGTCTATGCCAATTCGATTCTCGGCACCGGCGCACGCACGCCCGGGAGCGGTGTGCTCGTGAGTCAGATTGCGCAGCAGTTCGGGCAGGGCAATATCAACATCACCAACAACAGCCTCGACCTTGCGATCAACGGCAGCGGCTTTTTCATTCTGAACGATCAGGGCTCGCAGACCTATACGCGTGCCGGTGCTTTCGGGCTCGATAACCAGGGTTATATCGTGTCGTCGAACAATGCCCGCCTGCAGGGTTTCGCGGCGAGCCCGGCGGGCCAGATCCTTAGCGGCGCGCTGTCGGATCTGCGTATTCAAACATCGGATATCAGCCCGAACGCCACCTCCGAGGTCGATCTGCGTTTCAACCTCGATTCGGGTTCCAGCGTACCGGGTACCGCTTTATTCGATCCAGCCGATCCAACCAGCTACAACTGGTCGACCGCCGCGTCGGTATTCGACAGTCTCGGCAACCCGCACACCCTGACCACTTACTACGTGAAAAGCGCGGTGGTACCGGTCGGCGGCGGCACCAACTGGACGGTACATTCAAGTCTCGATAACAGCGCCACCACCAATACTCTGGGTACGCTGACGTTCAGCACCGCCGGTGCATTGACGGCCCCGGTACCGGCATCGCTGAATGATGCATGGCCTGCGCCCGGCGGCGCGGCGGCGATGAGTTTTGGCGTTAATTTCAGTGGCTCCACGCAGTTCGGTACCGATTTCACGGTCAATGCATTGAGTCAGGATGGCTATGCGCCGGGCCGCTTGGCGGGTGTCAATATCGACGATACCGGCGTGGTGTTCGCCCGCTATACCAATGGCCAGGCATTGACGCTGGGCCAGCTGGCGTTGGCGAACTTTGCCAACCCGCAAGGTCTGGCTCCAGTCGGCAATACTTCGTGGGTCGAATCGTTCGATTCGGGTCAGCCCGTGATCGGTGCGCCGCAGTCCGGTTCGCGCGGCTCGGTACAGGCCGGCGCGCTGGAGGATTCGAACGTCGATATTTCCTCGCAGCTTGTGAATTTGATTCTGGCGCAACGTAATTACCAGGCGAATGCGAAGACCATCGAGACCGACAACGCCGTCACGCAAACCATCATCAATCTGCGTTAATGCTAGCGGCGGCAGCTTGCCGCCGACCGGCAGAAAATTTCCTCAGGCCGTCCTTGCGACGGCCTTCTTTTTAAATTTCCCCTTTCCAATCAGTCATTTGCTCGAATTTTTTTACTTGGCACCGTTGTTGCTCAAACGTTGTTAAGAGAAATTATTTTGACGCGGCAATATCCCGCGCCGGAGCAACCATGGACAAAGCGCTTTACATCGCAATGACCGGCGGCAAGCACATCGCACGCGCCCAGGCGGTACATGCCAACAACATGGCCAACGCCAATACCACTGGTTTTCGCGCCGATTTCGAACAGGCTCGGGCGATGGGCGTGTACGGCGGTGACGGTTTACCGACGCGCGCTTATGCATTGACTGAAAATCCCGGCACCGATTTCACCGCCGGCACCATGATCCAGACCGGCGGCGATCTCGACGTCGCCGTGGATGGGCCCGGCTGGATTGCCGTGCAAGGCGAGAACGGGCAAGAGGGTTATACCCGCGCCGGCGCCTTAAAAGTGAATGCCCTCGGTCAATTGCAAACCGCCGATGGTCACGCGGTACTTGGTGACACCGGTCCGCTGACCTTGCCGCCGCTCGAAAAAGTCCAGATCGGCGAAGACGGCACGATCACCGTGCGTGAGCTCGGTCAGGCGCCGAACGCGCTCGGCCAGCTCGGTCGACTCAAACTCGTCAATCCGGATGTCGCGCAATTGCAGAAGGGCGCGGACGGCTTGATGTATCTGCGTGCTGGGCAGAAGCCACCCGCGCCGAGCGATTCGCTGCGCGTGCGCAGTGGTTTTATCGAAGGCTCGAACGTCAACGTCGTCGATGAATTTACCAACGTGATGGCGCTGGCGCGGCAATTCGATATGCACATGAAATTGATGCGCGCCGCCGAAGAAAACAGCAGCGCGGCGACGAAATTATTACAGGTCTCCTGATTCTCTCGGTCACCGAGAGTAGATGAATGAAACAGAATTTTTGTGAGGAATAACTGAAATGATGCAAGCACTGTGGGTTAGCAAAACCGGATTGAGTGCGCAGAACACGCGTCTCAGCACCATCGCCAACAACCTTGCCAACGCGGCGACCGTCGGCTTTAAACGCGATGACGCGCAATTCGAAGATCTGCTTTATCAGATTCGCGCGCAACCCGGCGCATCGTCATCGCAGAACACGCAATTGCCGTCGGGTATTCAGCTCGGTACCGGTGTACGCGTGGTCGGCACCACCAAACAATTCACCGAGGGCAGCATTCAGGTGACGTCGAAACCGCTCGATATGGCGATCAACGGCCGCGGCTTTTTCCAAGTGCTGATGCCGGATGGCACCACCTCGTATACGCGTAACGGCGAATTCCAGGTGAACTCGAACGGCGAAATCGTCACCTCGGGCGGCATGCAATTGCAGCCGACGATATCGATACCGCAAAACGCGCAAACCGTCACGATCAGTAAGGACGGTATCGTCGAAGCGCAGATCGCCGGTCAAGCGACGCCGCAGCAAGTCGGTCAAATTCAACTCGCGGATTTCATCAACCCCACCGGCCTGCAATCGGTCGGCGCGAATATGTATGTGGAAACTGCAGCAAGCGGTTCGCCGCAACAGGGTTCGCCGGCCAATACCGGTTTCGGCAGTGTCGAGCAGGGCTCGCTCGAAGCATCGAACGTCGATGTCGTGGAAGAAATGGTGAACATGATCACCACGCAACGCACGTATGAAATGAATTCGAAAGTGATCGCTACCGCCGATCAAATGTTGCAGTTCATCACGCAGACGCTTTAGCAAATAAGCATCGGCAAACGCCGAAGGAAACGAAATGACACAGCGCAGCGGATTAATCGGTTATGCCGCGACACGCAAACAGTTTTTATTAGTGAGCGTTATCGTGCTCGCCACGACCGGCTGCACGGTCGCACGTGACGCTAAACCCGGCGATCCGTCGTATGCACCCGTTTCAGCACCCGCAATGTTGGCGCCGCCGCCGAGCGATGGCGCGATTTATCGTAATGGCAGCGGCATGTCGCTGTTCGAGGATAAGCGTGCACGCCGCATTGGCGATGTCATTACGATCACGTTGGCGGAAAGCACCACGTCGAGCAAAAAAGCGGATACCGCGATCAAGAAAGATGACAAAGTCGATATCGATGCCGGCATCGTGCTCGGTGCGCAGCCGAAACTCGGCGGCCTCAATATGTCGACCTCGGTTAATCCACAGCGCGATTTTTCCGGTGCCGCGAGTGCGGATCAAAGCAACAAATTAACGGGCACTATCAGCGTGATGGTGTCGGATGTGTTGCCTAACGGTTTACTTGAGGTGCGCGGCGAAAAATGGATGACGCTGAATCGCGGCGAAGAATTTATTCGCATTCGCGGTTATGTGCGCCCTGAAGATGTATTGCCGGATAACACGATTTCGTCGACCAAAGTCGCCGATGTACGCATTGCGTATAGCGGCAGCGGTGAGCTTGCGCAATCGAATCGTCAGGGTTGGCTATCGCGCTTCTTCAGTTCCGAATTTTGGCCGTTCTAACACCGAGATCGATGCCGTGAAATTATTTGTTCAACCGATTCTGAAAATAGTGTGCGTAGGGCGCAATAAGCGCAGCGCATTGCGCCACATTCCGGCGCGAATAAACGGCGCAATGCATTTCATTTATTGCGCCCTGGCGATGCTCATGATCGTCGCAAGCACGACCGCGCACGCCGATCGCATTAAAGATATTGCGACATTATCGGGTGTGCGCTCGAACCCGTTGATCGGTTACGGCTTGGTAGTCGGGCTCAATGGCACCGGCGATCAAACCACGCAAACGCCGTTTACCTCGCAATCGTTCAGCAACATGCTTAAACAATTTGGCATCGTGATTCCGGCGGGTACTAATTTCCAATTGAAGAATGTCGCGGCAGTGAGTATTCACGCGAATTTGCCGCCATTTATAAAGCCGGGACAAACTATCGATATCACCGTGTCGTCGGTGGGTAATGCAAAAAGTTTGCGCGGCGGCAGTTTACTGTTGACTGCATTGAAAGGCGCCGATGGTCAGGTGTATGCACTCGCACAAGGCGAGTTAGTGGTTGGTGGATTTGGCGCCGAAGGTTCCGATGGCTCGAAAGTGACGGTGAATATTCCGAGTGCCGGCCGTATTCCGAGTGGTGGCATTGTCGAGCGTGAAGTGCCGAATAGTTTTGCTGAAAGCAATGGCCTTATTTTCAACTTGAAGCGCGGCGATTTCACCACCGCGCGCCAAATCGCCGAAGCGATCAACGACAAGATGGGTCCCGGCGTGGCGCAAGCAATCGATGCGATGTCGGTGCACGTCACCGCGCCCCGCGACACCGATCAACGCGTGTCGTATGTGTCCGTGCTCGAAAATATTCTAGTCACACCGGGCGAGGCACCGGCGCGCGTCGTCATCAATTCGCGTACCGGTACCATCGTGGTCGGCAATCACGTCACCGTCAGTCCGGTTGCCGTCACCCATGGCAGCTTGACAGTCACCGTGTCCGAAAACCTGCGGGTCAGTCAGCCGAATGCATTGTCGGGCGGACAAACCGTGGTGACGCCGCAATCGAACGTGAATGTAAAACAGGAAAGCACTCGCATGTTCGAATTGCATAAAGCCACCACGCTCGAAGATATCGTGCGCGCGGTGAACCAGGTCGGCGCTGCACCGGGCGATCTGATGGCAATTATCGAAGCACTAAAAGAAGCGGGCGCATTGAATGCCGAGCTGGTGGTGATCTAAATGATCAACGATACGCCGTCGATCAATGTGAACAACGCGCAGATCTATACCGATCTGAACGGCGTACAACAATTAAAAGCGCAGGGCAAAAGCGATAAGACGGCAGCGCTGAAAAATATCGCCCATCAGTTTGAATCGATGATGGTGCAAATGATGATGAAAAGCATGCGCGATGCTAACGCTGTGTTTAGCGATGGCGACATGACCGCAGGCTCCGATCAAAAGTTTTATCAGGATATGTTCGACAATCAGCTCGCGCTGAATTTAAGTCAGGGGCGCGGCTTCGGTATTGCCGATGCGGTATTGCGCCAATTGCAAGGGCGTGCCGGCAATACCGCAGCGACGCAAAATCCAGCGGAAAAAACCGCGCTGCAGCCGCTCCAACGCATCGCAATTAGCAGCGCACGCACCACGAATAATGCGTTGTCGTCGCCGTTCGAAACATCGACATCCGATAACTCCGCGCAGGAAGCGATTCATCAATTATTCGGCGATGGTGTCGTGCTCGATGGTTCGGTTCCTGCCGACGCTGATGTGACGCTCGATGGCTCGCCGCAAAATTTTGTCGAAAAACTCGCGCCGCTCGCGCAGCGTGTCGGTAGCAATCTCGGTATCGATAGCCGCGTACTGTTGTCGCAATCGGCACTCGAAACCGGTTGGGGGCAAAAAGTACTGCAATGCGCCGACGGCTCTTCCAGCAATAATTTTTTCAATATCAAAGCCGATGATAATTGGACCGGCGCGGTAGTGAAGGTGCCAGTGATCGAATATCAAAACGGTGTCGCGGTGCGCGAGTGGGCAAATTTCCGCGCTTACAACTCGCCGGAAGAAAGCTTCGCCGATTACGCGCGCCTGATCGCCAATAATCCCCGCTATCAGCAGGCACTGCAGTGCGCCGATAACCCGCGCGCCTATGTCAAAGCGTTAGCCGATGCCGGTTATGCGACCGATCCGCGTTACGCGCAGAAAGTATTGGCGGTGTTCGATAGCGAGCATGTGCAAGGCGCGAGTGTTGCCCGATGATTATTCGAAAGTGTAAGAGTGCATTGTCATGGCCAGCTTAATCAGCATCGGTGTTACCGGACTGACCGCTAATCAACTCGCGCTCGGTACCACCGGCAATAACATCACCAATGCGAGCGTAGCGGGATATTCGCGGCAGCGCGTCAATCTGGTGACCGGTCCTGAGCAGTCCTCCGGCGTTGGTTTTATCGGCTCGGGCGTGCAGGTTGATTCGGTACGCCGTATCGTTGAGCAATTCGTGATTAAACAATTGCAGCAAAATACCGCGGCTTTTCATGATGTCGATGCGCAGAGCACACAAGCAGGACTCATCGATTCGTTATTGGCGGATCAGAACACCGGCGTTTCGCCGTCGCTGCAAACATTGTTTGCCGATTTGCAACAAGCGACGCAGGACCCGACATCGATTCCGGAACGCCAGGTCGTGTTGAACGATGCGAGTTCGCTCGCGCAGCGTTTCGATGCGCTGTATTCGCAGTTACAAAATCAATCATCGAATATTAATCAGCAGCTCGACTCGCTGACCGCGCAAGTCTCCAGCATGGCGCAGGCAATCGCGACCTTGAATCGCGATATATCGGATGCGACGGGTTCGAATGTCGGTGCCGAACCCAATGCGTTGCTCGATAAACGCGATGAGCTGATTCGCCAGGTTTCCGAATTGATCGGTGTCAGCGCGGTACCGCAAAGCAACGGCATGATCAGTTTGTTTGTCGGCAACGGTCAGCCGCTGGTCGTCGGTACACAGGCGAATACCTTATCGACAGCGAATTCATTGAACGATCCGACACGTCGCGAAGTGGTGTTTTCCGCTGGCGGCGGCAGCCAGCCCATCACGCAATTCGTGACTGGCGGGACGATTGGTGGTCTGTTGAAATTTCGGCAGAATACCTTGGATACGACACTCAATACGCTGGGCCAAATCGCATTGAATGTGGCCGATGCGATGAACCAACAGCAGCGCATGGGTCTCGATCTCAACGGTAATTTCGGTGGCAATCTGTTTACCGACATCAACACAGCGTCATCGATGCAGACGCGCGCACTCGCGACCAACACCAATACTGGCAGCGCACAATTGCAGGTATTTATCGATAACGCATCGGCGCTGACTACCGGCGATTATCGCCTCAATTTTACTTCGGCAACCGCTTACCAATTAGTTAACGCCAATGGTTCGGCATTAACACCGCCGGTCACTGGTGCGATCGGCGCATTACCGGCGACGATCGCCACAGCCGATGGATTTCAAATTCGCGTGCCGACTGGCAGTACCTTTGCCGCTGGCGACAGCTTTATTATTCAACCGACGCGGCAGGGTGCATCGGCGCTCAATGTCGCGTTGCAAAAACCTGAAGAACTCGCCTTTGCCCAGCCGATTCGCACCAGCGCCAATTTGAGTAATCGCGGTGGTGGTGGAATTTCCTCAGGCTCGATGATTGCGGCATATCAGGCCAACGGTACGACGCGCGAACCGACATTCGCGACCAACGGTGCGCTGACGCCGCCGATTTTAATTCGCTTCACATCGGCCACTACATTCGACATTCTCGACAACACCAATCCGGCCGCGCCGGTTGCGATTACCACTGGCGTTGCGTTTACGCCGGGGCAAAATAATACGGTGACCATCAACGATACCGTCACCGGCGATCCGGTTTATAAATTCGATGTGTACGGTAATCCGGCCACCGGCGATCAATTCAATGTGAATTACAACACCAATGGCAGTTCGGATAACCGCAATGCGTTGGCGCTAACCGCGCTGCAGCAAACAAAAACTATCGGCAATGCCAGCTTCGATGATGCGTATGGTCAGCTGGTCGCGACGGTCGGTTCGAATGCGGCGCAATTAAAGATCAATAGCGATGCTGCCGATAGTGTATTAACGCAAACACAAGCTTCGCGCGATGCGGTTTCGGGTGTGAATCTCGATGAAGAGGCCGCCAATTTAATCAAGTATCAGCAGGCGTATAACGCGTCCGCGCAAATTATCACGGTCGCGCGCTCGTTGTTCGATACCTTGCTGGCAGCATTCCGCTAATGAAAATCGCGTTGCAGTGAGAGGACAGTCATGAATCGTATTTCGCTGACGCAATTGTTTTCGCAGGGCGTGCGCAACATTTTGAATGTGCAGAACGAAACCGCAAAAACGCAGCAGCAGATATCGACCCAGAGGCGGGTATTGACACCAGCCGACGATCCGGTTGCCGCTGCGCGTATTTTACAACTCGAAGGCCAGCAGGCGCAGACCGATCAGTATCAAAAAAATATCAACACCGCGAATACCAGCTTGCAGCTCGAAGATACGCAGCTCGACACCGTGACTAATTTGTTGACGCGTGTGCGCGAGTTGACCGTGCAGGCGGGCGATGGTGCTTTATCGAAAGGCGACCGCGACGCAATTACCGCAGAATTATCGACGCGGCTCGATGAACTCGGCGCGCTGGCAAATACGCGCAGCTCGTCTGGGGAATATATTTTTGGCGGATATCAGGGCGAACAGGCGCCGTTCGTTAAAGTCGGCAATAACTATACGTATCGCGGCGATACGGGACAGCGGCTGGTGCAGATCGCGTCGAGCACGCAAGTTCCCATCAACGACAATGGCCAGTCTATTTTCGTGGCAATTCCATCCATTCGGTTGAACGGTACCGCAGCGGCAACCAATACCGGCGATGGGACGATTTCTTCGGGACAGATAACGAATCAGACTACGTTCAACGCGAGCTTTACCGGCAGTTACACAATTAATTTCACCTCGGCTACGACCTACAACATTGTGCCAACGGCTGGCGGACCTGCCGTCGTCACCGGCGCGACATATACCTCAGGTCAAACGATCTCATTGAATGGCGCGGATTTTCGCATTATCGGTGCGCCGGCCAACGGTGATAGTTTTCAACTCGATCCGCCGGCAACGCAAAGTGTTTTCACTACGGTCGGCAAGCTTGTTACCGGTCTGCAAGGGCTGACCGATTCGGCGAATGATAAGCAACGTCTCGCCGATCTGGTGTCGGAAACGCTCGATAATCTCGATAAAGACGAAGCGAATATCAGCGTGGTTCGCGCACAGGTCGGCGCCCGTATGAACACGTTGGACAGCACCGCCGCGTTGCACGATGGTAATAATCTGGTCACGCAAAAAATTCTCGGCGATGTGCGCGATCTCGATTACACAGCGGCGATCACGCAATTGACGCAACAGAATTTCGTGTTGCAGGCGGCGCAGCAAAGTTTCGCAAAAATTGCCGGATTGTCGCTGTTTGATTTCCTGCGTTAAACCGTTGTAGCGCTAAAAAACACCCAATAAAAAAGGCCCGCTGTGGGCCTTTTTGTTTTTCGACATTTAGTTTGCGAGATACGCGCCTACGGCGCGATGATTGCGCGATGACACCAGGCTATCGCGCATCACTGCTTTGCGCGCTTCAGTGGTAATGGCCTGCAGTTGTTGTTCGCCGGTCAGCATCGCGTGTAAGTGCTGATGATAAAACTCCGCATTGTCCGGGCCCACTGGAAATTTATCGAAATGCGCCATTAAATATTTATGACGTTGCGTGGCCAGTTCCAACACGTGCGGCCATTCATGCTCAAGCGCTGCCTGTTGCATGGTTTCGGTAAAGCGCTCGATCAACGCCCAACTTTGCGTGACCGGAATATCAGTATTTGCCATCGTCATTCTCCGCATCGGTCGCTATCGATCAATTACTTTTGCGACTGATGATTTTTGCCGCGGCATCGAGCTGTTGCGTCAAAAAGCTACCTGTACTGTTCAATTGGTTTACCAATGTATCGAGAGCGGTGAACTGCGCGCGATAACGTTTGGTGAAACTCTCGATGCGCAAATCGAGTGCCGATTGTTGATCATCCAATTTGCGCAGTTGATCGTTAAGCGAATTGGTGCGGGTCTGAAAAATTCCCGACGAACTGGTCAGATCTGTCAGCAATGCATCGAGCTTTCCCGACACGCCGTTGCTACCGGAAAACAGTTTTGCCACGTCGTCCAGACGATTGGTGAGTGCGTTCGACAGCTTGGTATTGTCGACGCTCAGCGTGCCGTCTTTGTTGGTGCCGATGCCGAGAAATGCCAGCGAATTGAGATCGCTCGGCGCGCCGCTCACCGGATCGGCAATAATTTGTTTCAGCTTCGAGCGTACCGTCAGCAGACTGGAGTCGCCGCTGAGACCGCCAGAGCTGGTGTCTTTGTTGTAAGTGGTCAGTGAGCTGAATGTTTTGGCAAGATCGTTATAGGCGGTAACGAACGCTTGAATCGCAGTCTGCGCCGCTGCTTTGTCGGCAGAGACCGTCAACGCTGCAGAGGGCGGCGTAGCTAGCGGATCGGTTGGGCCTTTAACGGCGGTAATCGTTACCCCTTCGATAACGCCGGCAAATTGATTGGTTGCGCTGGTTGCGGTAAAACCATCAACGGTAATTTTGGCGTCTTTTGCCGCGTTGACTTCTGACTGTTGGCTACCGCCATCGCTCTTCAAATAATACAGTCGCGATAACCCGGCGTTATCGGTGTTGGTGCCATCAACGCCGTCGGTAACGGCAACGGAAATTTGACTGGATGCGCCGGTGCTATTTGCGGTCAGCACCAATTTACTGACCGTACCGGTGCCGCCATCGCTGACGGTGAGAATGCTGGCCTTGACGCCGGTGTTAGTCGTCGCATTGTTGATTGAGTCGCGAATGCCGCTCAGGGTGTCATTTACACCCGCGGTTACTGTGACATTAAAAGTACTGCTGCCGACACCAATCGTCAGCGTGCCGTTGCCCACGGTAGTGGCGGCGCTGGCAAAATTGCCCGAAGCGATTTTATTGGCTTGGGCAAGATTGATAACGCCAATGTTGTAGCTGCCCGCAGCGGCGGCGCCGGTGGCCGTCACGGTGAATAGCGTCGTATCGGCGGAGGTGGCAGTTTTGCCGGTGAAGAAAGTTGGATCCTTCAGTTTCGCCTGGGCATCGTTGAAAGCGGACAGCTTGGACTTCAGTGAGCCGAGTGCAGAAACGGTGGCGGTGGTAAGCGCTTTGGTATTGTCGATCAGCGTTTGCTGGGGAGTTTTTTCTGCATCAACCAGCTGGCCGAGCAACTTTTCCAAATCGAGGTTAGAGCCGGAGCCTAACGATGTGATGGCAGCCATATCAATGTCCTGTCTGCATGCGGTCAATGAATTGACGAAGTCAATTCGAGGTCAGCATGTATAGCACTCTGTGTGCCATCCCGTCTGTACTGCCTGTGCTATCTACACGGGGGGAGGGCAGCAAAAATAGAGGGCTCGCGGGGAGCCTGAAAAAAGCAAACCGGGGCTTATGACCCCGGTGCTTAAACGCGTTCCTTCACAAATAAATTGGCCGATGTGACATCAATGCTTTCGGCCAGTCTGATAGTTTCATCTGGCGGAATCTGGCGGATCAACTCATCGGTTTCGGCATCGTATACCTTGATGATTGTCCTGCCTGTTTCAGCCGACACGCTGAACGACAGCTTGCGTTGCAGGTTCTGTACATAGTCGTTTAGCTTGCTGACGGCTTTTTGCAACTGGCTCGAATCCGTGGTGGTGGATTCGGCTTGTGCTTTCCCTGCTTCAATAGACGAGGGTAGAGACTCTGCCGGAGTCGGCGAAACCGCCGCAGCAACGGGCGTTGCCGGTGTTGCCACCGGCACTGCACGGAGCTGGAAACCAGTATTAACTACTTCGTTAATCATGGTTCATCACCTTCCTTCATTAGCAGTTGGCGCCGCGTCATGCGGCGCCCCCAATATTACCCATCGATTACTTCAGCAGCGACAACACTTGTTGCGGCAACGAGTTAGCTTGCGACAGAACCGAGATACCTGCTTGTTGCAGAATCTGGTTTTTCGACAGGCTAGCCGTTTCTGCAGCGAAGTCAGCGTCAGTGATCCGCGCACGCGCTGCCGTTACGTTTTGTGCAACGTTGGACAGGTTAGTGATTGTGGATTCGAGACGGTTTTGCACCGCACCGAGGTCACCGCGTTGCGACGAGATCGTGCCGATCGCCGCGTCAACAACTGCCAGTGCCGATTGCGCGCCAGCTGCGGTCGAGATGTCGATTGCAGACACCGATTGGAACGAGCTGTTAGCGGTCGTGTTGACTTGCGTTGCGAATGCCGAGGTACCTGGCGCAACAGTGATCTGGCCGCGGGTGCTGCTCAGTGACACGGTGCCGGTTTTAATTGCTGCAACCGTGCCGCCTTCAGTCAACGTGCTGCCGCCGAAGCTGACGGTGTCGTTACCTGCGGTGCTGTTGGCAAACGCGGTGATACCGATGTTGCTGCCGTCTGCGCTGGTCAGTGTCAGCGAGGATTTGTCGCCGGCGGTTGTGAAGGTTGCAGTGATACCGGTAGTAGCGGTGACGCCGTTGATCGCATTGGAGATGGAGGTCAAGTCAAGCGGATCGGTCACTACTGCGGAGATGGCGGACGATGAGTTAGTGCTGCCACCGTAGCTCAGGCCAAAGGTTACCGTGCCGGCAGCGGATAGACTGCTCAGCGTGACGCTATTAGACGCGGTAGCGGTGACGCCAACAGATGCACCAGCGGTGTTGACTGCATCGGCAATTTCTTTCGCGCTGGAGTTAGCGGCGTAAGCGATCGCTTGGCTGGTCAAGGTGCCAGACGTGTTGGTGGTGCTGACTTTGAGGTTGGTTGCTGCAGTTGCAGCGGTAATGCCGTTAGCCGTGCCGCTGGTGGTAACCACTGCGCCGCCGATGCTGCCGGTGCCGGCCAGGTTGTTTACGCCGAGAGCCGTTGCGCGAGCACTGGCTAGAGAGATCGAAATCGATTCATTCGCTTGCGAACCCACTTGGAAGCTCTGCGTGCCGAAGCTACCGTCCAGCAACAGTTTGCTACCGAAACGAGTAGTGGTCGCGTTGCGGTCGATTTCAGAGATACGTGCAGAAGCTTCAGACTGGAGAGCAGCGCGTTCAGCGGTGCCGTTAGAGCCGTTAGCCGATTGGATTGCCAGTTCGCGGATACGTTGCAAGTTGTTGGTGGTCTCGTCCAGCGCGCCTTCAGCCACCTGGGAGATCGAGATACCGTCGTTAGCATTACGTACTGCCTGGTTCAAGCCACGGATCTGCGACGTGAAGCGGTTGCTGATCGAAAGGCCAGCAGCGTCATCTTTTGCGCTATTAATACGGAGGCCGGATGAGAGGCGTTCCAGTGAAGTAGCCAGGCCGCCCTGCGATTTATTCAGGTTGTTCTGAGCGACGACGGAGTTAATGTTGGTGTTAATTGTTTGAGCCATTTCTTTCTCCTCGACTCCCATCCGACCTTTGTCAGGGGGAGACTTGATGGACATATGGTGTGGGTTTCACACCGCCGAGAGCTTCTCTCACTGAGTTGTATCGGCGCCTTGTCCGGGAGCTTTAATTTTTGTTTAGATTGAAAGGTTATGATTTCTGCTCCCGCCGCGAAATTTAGCGATAGCCTCATTGCTGCTTAATTCGGGTGATAGTAGAGGGCCGTTTTGCGAACCACATTTTTTTAAGAGCGTTAAAGTTATCGGCTGCATTGCCGCTATTGTTTAGAGCGAAATTGACTTGTTATTTTCGCCTTCAATAAAGCTTATCTAACTATACTTCCGCTCAACACCGCGTTCGCGGGGAGGACACTCAGCATGGTCGGTCAGCGCGCTTTATCCCAATATCAGCAGGTCAACACCGCCGCCGCAGCCGAAGGTGCGTCGCCGCATAAGCTGATTCAAATGCTGATGCAAGGCTGTCTGCAACGTATTGCCGAGGCCAAAGGTGCTATGGCGCGCAGCGATCAGGCTGCGAAAGGAGAGGCAATCAGCAAGGCGATGAATGTTGTCTCGGGCTTGCAGGCAAGCCTGAACAAAGAAGTCAAATCAGCGCTCCCGCAACAATTGGATTCACTGTACGATTACATGCAACGTCGACTGCTCGAAGCCAATCTCAAAAACAGCAGCGCGTTGTTGGATGAAGTCGCCGAGTTAATGCGGACAGTAAAGGAAGGCTGGGACGGAATCGAGCAAGCTTCCGCGCAGCGTTGAGCTTTCACTGCTAGGCGTTGTGAGTAATTCCCGAAAATCTTTTACTGACGTCGGTTAAAACAATATCAAGGGATTCGTGCTGCCCGCAGGCCGATTTCCAATGAATGGCAGCAAGTGAATGACGTCACCGGTCGATGGTTCAGGGTCCGTCGATGCAGCGCCGGTAGTGCTGGTTGTCGAGGACAATCCGGTCGAGCGGGCGTTGATTACGCGGATTCTTAATGTTGCTGATCTCAGTGTGATCGGGGTCGACTGTGGTCGGGCCGCACTTGATCACGCGCTCAGCGATGAGCCCGATATTATCCTGCTCGATGCGTTGTTGCCCGATATTGTCGGCTTCGATGTTTGCCGCGAGCTGCGCCAGCATCCGCGCCTACGTTTCACTCCCATTGTTATGCTCACCGGACTTGACGACGTCGCGTCGATCGATCGCGCGTACGAGGCGGGTGCTACCGATTTCATCACCAAGCCCATCAACCATGCTTTGCTCGTGCATCGGGTGCGCTATTTGCTGCGCACGAGTTCAATGCTGGAGGAATTGCGGCTGAGCCGAAAATCGCTGGCGAGCGCGCAGCGCATCGCCAAACTCGGCCATTGGGAATTCAATATCGATCGCAGCCGCGTGTCTTTTTCCGAAGAGATTTGCCAGCTCTATCGGATCGATGCACAGCGTTGCGGCAATAGTTTTCAATGCATTCTCGATGTATGTCATGCCGATGATCGACCGCTGGTTGAACAAGCGATATTTGCCGCGATTCGCAGCAATGACAGCGATCGCGTCGAGCATCGCGTGTGTTATCAGGATGGCAGCGAGCGCGTGATGGAAATGCATCTTGCCGTGGTGCCGGACGAAGACGCCAGCCGCCATTTACTCGGCATCAGTATGGATATCACCGCGCGCAAGGAGACCGAGCGCGAAGTGTTGCGGCTCGCGTATTTCGATCGGCTCACCGGCTTGCCCAATCGCTCGCTGCTGGAATTGATTTTGGATCAGGAAATACCACGCGCGCATTTGGCGAATCAAAGTGTCGCCGTGGTCTGCATCGATCTGGACTTATTCAGTCGTGTTAATAACGCGATGGGGCACAGCGCCGGTGACGCCGTATTGCGGCAGGTGGCCACTCGGCTCAGTCGCTTGGTGGAGGTGCCGTCGTCGCAGCAGTTGCTGGAGCGCCTGTCGCTAACGATGGAACTCAGTGGCACATGGCAGGGTGGATTGGTCGCTCGTTTGGGCGCGGATACCTTTACGATTTTGTTATCCGGCGATAATGTGCGCCGCCGTGCGCAGACATTGGCGCAGTCCGCGCGCCAATTATTCCATCAACAATTTCTCTATCGCGGGCAGGAAGTTTTTGTCACCGCGAGCATTGGTTTCAGTTGCTCCGATTCGGCTAACGTCGCCGCGGAAATTTTATTGCAGCAGGCCGACATGGCGTTGCGCGAAGCCAAGGCGGAAGCGCGCAGCGATATTCGCGAATACCACCGCGATCTGGTGGCGCAAGTATCGACGCAGATGTCGATTCAAAGCGATCTGCGCAAGGCACTGCGCAGTGGCGAATTCATGGTGGTCTATCAACCCAAAATCGTATTGCGCACGGGCGCGATATCGGGATTCGAGGCGCTGATTCGCTGGCGTCATCCCACGCGCGGCAATATTTCGCCAGCCGAATTTATTCAGGTGGCCGAAGAAACCGGTCAGATCGTCGATATTGGCCGCTGGGTATTGCAGACGGCGTGCTACCAGTTCCGTTTGTGGCTAGAGCGTAAGCTGGTGCAGGGCCGCATCGCCGTGAATATCTCCGCGCGGCAGTTCCGCGAATCGAATATCGCCGCGATGGTGTTGACGGCGCTGACGCAGGCCGGATTGCCGCCGGAACATCTCGAATTGGAAATTACGGAAGGCGTATTGATGTCGGACCCGCGCGCGGCGGATATCATTACGCAGTTGCGCAGTCACGGCATTTCGATCGCGCTGGACGATTTCGGTACCGGCTATTCATCGCTGAGTTATCTGACGCGCTTTCCTATCGACACACTGAAAATCGACCGTTGCTTCGTCAATGACATTTCCTATGAATCGGAGCAGGCGGCGATCGTTACCGCAGTGACCAGTTTGTCGCATCGTCTCAATTTAAAGGTGATCGCCGAAGGCGTCGAAACCGAAAGCGAACTACAGGTCATTACCGATTTGAGTTGTGACGAGGTGCAGGGTTATCTGTTCTGCAAACCGCTGGCGGCGCCCGAAATCGAGCAGTGGTTACAGCATTATCTGAAGGGAAATTCTGCAGCAAGGTCAGCAACTTGACGCCGTTCGTCGCATCGCAAAAGTATTTCACGTCATAAATTTGACCCGTCAAAAATACTGACTACCCTTTAGGGGTTGTTGGTCTAGGGGTTGTGGTCAAAACTCCGCCGGGCTTCCTCTGCTTAGGGCGTGTACATGTGGGAAGAAAAACAAGTCGTCCTGATCGACGACAATAGTCAGCGCCGTCACGATTTCTGCGTCATTCTTGAATTTCTCGGTGAAAACCCGCGTGCGTTTACCTGCGAGGAATGGGCCGCGTTGTTGCAGGATGCCAGCAGCCGCCAAGGTAGCCGTGCGGTCGGTGTGGTGTTGATTGGCACCTGCGCGCAACGTTCGCTGAGCAGGATTCTGCGCGATATCCACGATTGGGATGCCACCGCGCCGGTGATTATTTTTGGCGAAGACAAGGCCGATGACGCCGACGATGCCGAGTTGAGCCGCAAGGTCATCGCCCATCTCGACTTTCCGCCCAGTTACAACAAACTCCTCGATACGCTGCATCGCGCCCAGGTTTATCGCGAGCAGTTTGGCGGTCACGCGAGCCGTTCACAGCAACGCGATTTGCAATTGTTTCGCAGCCTGGTCGGCACCAGCCGGCAGGTGCAGAAAGTCCGCGAAATGATGGCGCAAGTGGCCGATAAGGAAGTGACGGTATTGATTACCGGCGAGTCGGGCACCGGCAAGGAAGTGGTCGCGCGCAATCTTCATTACAATTCGCATCGCCGCCATAAACCCTTTGTGCCGGTGAACTGCGGCGCGATTCCGCGCGAGCTGCTCGAAAGCGAATTATTCGGCCATGAAAAAGGTGCGTTTACCGGCGCGATTACTACCCGCGCGGGTCGCTTTGAAATGGCTCAGGGCGGCACGCTGTTTCTCGATGAAATCGGCGATATGCCGCTCGATATGCAGGTAAAAATTCTGCGTGTGTTGCAGGAGCGCAGTTTCGAGCGCGTCGGTAGTAACAAGACTATTCAGACCGACGTGCGGATCATCGCGGCGACGCACAAAGATCTCGAAGCGATGATTGTGGAAGGGCGTTTCCGCGAAGATTTGTATTACCGCCTCAACGTATTTCCGATCGAAATGCCGGCGCTGCGCGAGCGCGTCGAAGACCTGCCATTGTTGATGAATGAATTAATTACGCGGCTTGAAACCGAGAAGCGCGGTTCGATTCGTTTCAACTCGGCGTCGATCATGTCGTTGTGTCGGCATGAGTGGGCGGGCAATGTGCGCGAGCTGGCGAATCTGGTTGAGCGCATGGCGATCTTGCATCCATACGGCGTGGTCGGCGTGCAGGATTTACCGAAGAAATTCCGCCACGTTGAGGAAAGCGACGAGGATTTACAGTTGTCCGATACCGAGCATAACGGTCGGCCGGCAATGGCGAGCCTCGACAGCATGGCGCTGCTCCCGGTACACGGCATCGATCTGAAGGAATACCTCACCAACCTCGAACGCGGCTTGATTCAGCAGGCGCTCGATGACTCCGGCGGCGTCGTCGCGCGCGCGGCGGAGAAGCTAAAAACTCGACGCACGACACTGGTCGAGAAAATGCGCAAGTACGGCATGTTGCGGCCGGGCATGACGGCGGATTGATCCGCTGTCAAAGCCTCGGCGGCGCGCTTCGCCGCTCTCCATAACTTACTGAAATCTATGCATAAATAACATCGGCACAGGGCTTGCAGTCTCAGCTTTCGGCAGCGTGTCGCGACGGTTTTTCGTCGATTGCGGCGCGCACTTACCGAGCGATGAGCGGAGCACGACATGGCATTGTCAGCCCTGGAACGATTTCCCACCGAGCAGCCTGTGGCGCAGCTCGCTTCCGCGTTCGAATTATTCAATGAACTCTCGAGCCAATTGGCTGATACCTACCGCGCGATGGAAGAGCGGGTCGGGCAGCTCGACAGTGAATTGCACCAGGTCGCCGAACAGCGCCTGCGCGAGCTTAAACAGAAGGAGCGCTTTGCGGCGCGCTTGCAAAGTCTGCTGACGTTATTGCCCGCCGGCGTGATGGTGCTCGATCAATTCGGCCGCATCGCCGAAGCCAATCCCGCCGCCTGCGAATTACTCGGCTCGCCGCTAACAGGCGAACTATGGCGCGACATCATTCAGCGTTGTTTCGCTCCGCGCGGTGACGATGGCCATGAAATTTCATTGAAAGATGGGCGCCGTATCAGTCTGGCGACACGTTCGCTCGATGGCGAGCCGGGGCAATTGTTGCTGCTGACGGATCTGACCGAAACGCGCGCCTTGCAGCAACGGCTGGCGCGGCACGAACGTCTGTCGGAGATGGGGCGGATGATGTCATCGCTCGCGCATCAGATTCGCACGCCATTGTCGGCGGCGATGTTGTATGCGGGTCATCTGTGCACGGGCGGATTGGCGCCGACGCAGGCGCGCAAATTTGCGCAAAAGCTGCTCGATCGTCTGGTGCATCTCGAACAACAAGTGAAAGACATGCTGATTTTCGTGCGCGGCGACGTGAAGCTCACCGATACGATCAATTGCGTTGAACTGATCGACGCGCTGCAACAAGCGATCGAAGCGCCGATGGCATCGGCGCGCGCCACGGTGGTGTTCGACAACAGCTGCGCCGACGCGCTGGTGCACTGCAATAAAGACAGCGTGATCGGCGCCTTGACCAATCTCGTCAATAACGCGCTGCAGGCTGCGGGACGCGGTGCGCAATTGCAGATTCATTGTGCGCTGGTGGAGGGCTGGGTATCGATCGCGGTGAGCGACAACGGCCCCGGCTTCGATGCGACGGTCGCGCAAAAAATTGCCGAGCCATTCTTCACCACCAAAGCGCAGGGTACGGGCCTCGGTCTCGCGGTAGTGCGGGCCGTAGCCGAAGCACATCACGGACAGTTTTCCATTACTTCACAACCGGGCTGTGGCGCGCATGCCGAAATGCGGCTGCCGCTCTGGGAGAAATCGTCGTTATGACCCTATCCAACTCGTGCGCACCCGTTGCGCCGCTAGCGAATAGCCGCGTGCTGGTCGTTGAGGATGATGCCAGTCTGCGTGAAGCGCTGGTCGATACGCTCGAACTTGCCGGCGCGATTGTGCTCGAGGCTGATAGCGGCGAAGAAGCGTTGGCATTATTGCCGAGCGAATATGTCGACATGGTGGTATCCGACGTCAACATGGGTGGCATGGACGGGCACGAGCTGCTGAAAGCGTTGCGTCGTCAGTATCCGCAATTGCCGGTATTGCTGGTTACCGCTTACGGCAGCATTGCGCGGTCGGTGGAAGCGATGCGCGCGGGTGCGGTCGATTACCTGGTCAAACCATTTAAGCCACAACTGCTGGTCGAAACCGTTGGCCGTTACGTCGGTAAACATTGTGGCGACGATGAGCAACCGGTAGCTGTCGAGCCGAGCAGTCAACAATTGCTGCAGTTGGCGCGTCGGGTCGCGGCCACCGATTCAACGGTATTGATCTGCGGCGAAAGCGGTACCGGCAAAGAGGTGTTAGCGCGCTATATCCATCGCCAATCGCCGCGCGCGAAAGGACCGTTCATTGCGATCAACTGCGCCGCGATTCCCGAAAACATGTTGGAGGCGATGTTGTTCGGGCATGAGAAAGGCGCGTTCACCGGTGCGCAGAGCGCGATGCCCGGCAAGTTCGAGCAGGCGAATGGCGGCACGTTGCTGCTCGACGAAATTTCCGAGATGTCGTTGCCGCTGCAGGCGAAATTATTGCGGGTTATCCAAGAGCGTGAGGTCGAGCGCCTGGGTGGGCGTCAGCTGATCAAGCTCGATATGCGTCTGCTGGCAACGACGAACCGCGATCTGCGCGGCGAAGTGGATAGCGGCCGCTTCCGCGAGGATTTGTTTTACCGACTCAATGTGTTTCCGCTGCAATGGCTGCCACTGCGGCAGCGTCGCAGCGATATCACCGCAATCGCGGCAAAACTGCTGCATACGCATGCGGCGAAGATGGGTTTTGCGGGCGTGCGGTTTGACCCGGCGGCTGAGTGCGCGCTGCGCGATTACGCGTGGCCGGGCAATGTGCGTGAACTCGATAATGTCATCCAGCGCGCGTTGATCATGCACCAAGGTGCGGTGATTACGCCGGTCGATCTCTGTCTCGAAGCGTTGCCATCGGCTGCTTCGGCAGTGTCGATTACGCAGCCACTCTCCCCGTCGCAGTCGGAGCCTGTCACCTCGTCGGCCGCGCTCGGCGATGATCTGCAACAACGTGAGTTCGAAATCATTTTCGATATGCTGCGCGACACCAAGGGCAGCCGCAAAACCGCCGCCGAACGGCTCGGCATCAGCCCGCGCACATTGCGCTACAAGCTGGCCCGCATGCGCGATGTCGGTTTCAATCTGGAGGGGGTGGTGTCCGGTATCTGACGACAGACGCACTGATCACTGCTGCGATTCGAAGCCGGTGCTCTCCGTCTGTCGCGGTGGGTGGGGATGTTTTCTTTCCGGGCAACCGTAGCAGCGCCGTTGTGGGCGAGAGTCCGTCGTGTCACGTATGAGCTGTTGATTCTCCGAAGAAATCTTGCGCTGGGGTCGTGTGCAGCGTGCTGATTGCCCGGAAAAAAATATCCCCTTCCGACGCCACCAGAGTCAAACGAGCCCAATAACCATCAGCGTTTTCTAGTGCGAAGTTGTGCAAATTTTGCGCAGTTCGAATTTCGCATTCCCGTTCGATCCCGGTAGACTGGCAGTCCTTGATCTTGCCCAGGGGCTTTGCCCATGAGTTTGTCCGTGTTCGGGTCGGAATTTTCCGCGGTCGTTTTAGTGGTGTGGTTAGTTGTTGCCATTGCCGTGATGTATCTGCTGCGCAGCAATGCCCATCGTTTCATCGAGCGTATCAGCCGAGCCGGTTTTCGCTGGCTGCGCTTATTTAGTCGCGGTTGTGCCGCCCTCGCGGCGCGTATCGATATCCGCAATCGCGAAGCCATGTTGGCGCTGCAAATGGAAATTACCCGCCGGCAATTGGAGCGCGAGTTTCACCGCGTCGCCGCCGCGGTCGAGCAGGATATGACCAAATTCCAGCATCTCGAACGCTCGATCACCGAGCATATCAATCTGATGGGCGAAGATTTTGAGCGCAGCGCGCAGGTGCCGCCGGCGCCGCCAGGCTGGGTCGAAGCGGTCGATGCCATCGCCAAGCTACAGGCCGAAACCAACCCCGAACCGGTCGGCCGTGTGCTGCAGGATATTCATAACTCAGTCTGCGATCAGCAGCGTGAAGTGATGCGCGAATACCGCTGGGCGGTGAATGCGCGCCACAAAATTCTGGCCGATCTGCGTCCGTTATGGAGTCGTGTCAGCTCGCAGGTGACGGCGGTCGGACGCGATAGCCGCGATCTGCTGGCGCGCATCCATCGTATCGACACGCATATGGCCGCGTTTCGCGAGCTGTGCGCGAACCGCGCCGATGTGCGCGTCGAATCATTTCTCGCACGTTGGCTGATGGCGTTGGCGTTAACCGCGGTGGCGCTGGTGCTGGCGACACTGAATACCAATCTGCTGACGCTGCCATTGGCCGGGCTGCTCGGTGGCGAAGCGGGTAATGCGCAGCTGACCGCCGTGGCGTTTACGCTGGCGGTTATGGCGATTGCGCTGGTGCTGAGCGAGACCACCCAGGTCAGCCGCCTGTTGCCATTGCTCGGCGGTATGCCGCGTCGGAGTCGGATTGCACTGGTGGCTGTGTCCACGCTGCTGTTGCTGATGCTGGCCAGCGGCGAAGCATTATTGCTGGCATCGAGTGCGAGCACGCGTGCGGCCGGTGTGGTGTCGCTGGCGGTGTGGGGTGCGGCGAGTGCCGGGTTTGTGGTGCCGTTGTTGCTGGCGCTGTTATCGCCGGCGTTGGAAGCACTGCTCGCGACATCGCGGCCGGTGCTGGCAAGTGGCACGGCCGCACTATTAACTGTGATGGCCGTGATCGCGCGCTTGCTGGGGCGATTGTGGATCGAGTTGGGACGTTTGCTGCACCACGTCTACGACATGATTCTATTCATTCCGCTGGCCGCCGAACAGGCGCTTGCAGGACGCAGCGAGCAGGCGCAGGACAAATCAGCGGAGCCGATTGCCCCGGCTCCAGCGACACCGAAGGTGCGGAAGCTGGAGTTTGGCAAGGGCCAATGAGCTCGCGCCGCTGCGCCGATCGATTCCGTCGGTTCAGTTGGTAAAGGTGGGCGCTGCGCCCATATCCCACAAAATAACCGTGGCACCCATGATCGCGATCAGCGCGACCAGTGCCACTGCGATCACCGCGCTGGAAAAAAGGAAGCCGCGTTCTTCTGGCACTTTCATCACGATCGGAATGCCGGTGTACAGCAGATAAATCGCATACGTCAGCGCGATCATGCCGACCGTCAAATCAAATAAAAACAGCGGATAAAAACCGACCGCGCCAGCGAGGAACAATGGCGTGGCAGTAATGCCGGCGATCGCGATGCCTTTTGCCGGCGTGCTGCTGGCGCCATAGGTTTGCGACATCCAGTGAATCATCCAGCCAATGCCGACAATGGCTGCCACCATGGCCAGATAAAACAATACGACGATAGGCAGTGCGCTGGCGTGCGTCAGGCGCACCGGATCGCCGTCGCCGATGCGCCAGCCGACTTGCGTGGTGCCGTAATACCACGCATAGGCGGGCAACACGGCAAATAGGATCGGGTAAATAAGCGCGGCGACAATCGAGGCGGGCGCATGGCTGGCGACATGATCCCAAGCGCGGCGCGGTTGCAGTAACAGGCTGATCGGATTGGTATAAAACATCAGGTGCCTCCTATTTAAGTTTTTATGGGCAGACGCAGCTAGTTTTTTTTGCTAGATCATTTAGTTGCTGCGGCTAACTTTTCTCGGTGCTGATTCCGTTTGCCGTATCGCGCAGTGCATCGGCATCCAGAATGGTGATTTCCTTGTTGTCGACATCGAGTAGGCCGGATTTCTGAAAACGGCTGAAGACACGACTCACTGTTTCGACCGTCAAGCCCAGGTAGTTGCCAATATCGGTACGCGACATCGGCAACCGGAACGAGGTCGCCGATAAACGACGGCGTGCATTGCGCGTTGAAATGCTAATCAGCAACGCGGCGATACGCTGCTCCGCCGAGTTCTTGCCGAGCAGCGTAATTAATTGTTGATCGTCGGCAATTTCCTGGCTCATCAACTGGAAGAAGTGTCGTTGCAGACTCGGAATACGTGTGCTCAATTCGCCGAGCCGCTCGAATGGAATCTCGCAAATCGCAGCTGTTTCCAACGCTTTCGCCGAGCTGGCGTGGCGATTTTTACTGATGCCGTCCATGCCGAGAATTTCACCGGGAAAATAAAAACCAGTGACCTGCTCCTGGCCGTCATCGGTGACGCGATACGCTTTCAACGTCCCCGAGCGCACGGCATACACCGACGTGAACGGCGTATTTTCGCGATAGGCATGTTCGCTTTTACGCAATGGCCGACCGCGTTGAATGATCGAGTCGAGTTTGTCGATATCGGTCGCTTCCAATGCGATCGGCAGACAAATGCCAGCAAGGCGACAGTTCGAACATGAAATCTGATAGTCATGTTTACAGCGAACATCGTGGTCGGGAACAGCTTGGAATTGCAGCGTCGACATAGCAGAGTCTCTGGATAGCGCACTTGGCGCGCGCTCTAGTGGATGAGTTGGCGTGGGTGAATCCCGCTGATCATGAACGCTGGGATTTTCTTTCACGGTACATTTCTCATGAACAATTGGGTCTCATAATTAATTGAGCCACATGATTAATGACTGATTAAATCGCGCGTGAAAAACGCACCGGTTGCTCACTACGCAAATAATTGTCGAACGCCATACAAATATTTCTGAGAAACGGGCGGCCCATAGTCGTTACATTTAATTGCGAGCGGTCGAGTTCGATCAGGCCGTCATTGCGCATTTGCTGCAGTGCCGCTTGTTCGTACGCGAAATAATTCGACCACGTAATGCCGAATTGCTGTTCCAGCGCGGCAATATCGAGATGCAGATTGCAAATGATTTGCATGATGACATGGCGTCGAATCAGATCGTCTTCGGTAATTAATAAACCACGCTCGATCGGTAGCTTATCGGCATCGAGTGCCGCGTAATAATTCGCGAGATCGCGCGCATTCTGCGTGTAGCTCATTGGCGTGCTGCCGATGGCTGATACGCCGAGCCCCACCAGATCGGGCGCTTTGCAGGTTGAATAGCCTTGGAAATTGCGTTGTAGTTTGCCGCGTTGTTGCGCGAGGGCGAGTTCGTCCTGCGCCAGTACGAAATGATCCATACCGATATGGCGATAGCCGGCAGTGCCGAAACGATCGTTCGCCAATTGCAGCATCGCGATTTTTTCATCGGCTGTCGGCAATGTCATGCGATCGATCGAACGCTGCGTCGGAAAGCGCTCGGGTAAATGTGCGTAGCTATAAAGTGCGATGCGATCGGGCTTGAGCGCGATGACCTGCTGCAAGGTGGTTTTCATGCTGTCGAGCGATTGCAGTGGCAGGCCATAAATCAGATCGAAGCTGATCGATTTGAAACCGAAGCCGCGCGCTGCTTCCACCAAGTCGCGTACCGACGCCAACGATTGCATGCGATTGACTGCGCGTTGCACGCGCGGATCGAAATCCTGCACGCCGAAACTGAGGCGGTTGAAGCCGAGACCTTTTAGTAACGCCAGCGTGTTGCGATCGACCGTGCGTGGATCGATTTCAATGCTGTATTCGCGCTCATCGCAATCGAGCAAACTGAAATGGCTTGCGAGCGCATACATCAGTTCGGTTAATTCTGCCGCATTGAGAAATGTCGGTGTGCCGCCACCCCAATGCAATTGCGTGACCGGACGTTTCGCGCCGACCAGTGCGGCCTGCATCCGAATTTCTTTTTCCAGATAGTTGAGATAATGCCGCGCTTTTTCTTTGTGGCGCGTCACCACTTTATTGCAGGCGCAGTAGTAACAAATGTTTTCGCAAAACGGCACATGCACATACAGCGACAGCGGTGTAATGCACGGCTGCGAGTGCCGCCACAGTTGTTCGTACTGCGCGACCGTGAAGTCGGCAGTGAAATGCGGTGCGGTTGGATACGACGTATAACGCGGTCCGGCTACATCGTATTTGCTGATGAGAGCGGCGTCGTAAGCGGCGATCAATGGCGATGTGTTATGGGACATAGCGTCAGTACATGGATAACCCGTATTGCCGCCACGTTAACCCGGACGCACGGTGCTCGAATTGACATGGATCAATTGCCGGTCAGGAATTGGGCTGTTGACGCGGCGGCGGTCGCTCCGTACCATCAAGTAACACTACTTGAGTAATTACGCACGCGGAGAGCCCCATGAACGCAGAGCACCGGCTGGATTCCCACTTTGAGGCGAAATTATTCAGCGCCAGTCTCGAAGACTGGCAGCGCAACGTCTGGCAGCCGGCGATTGCCCGTACGCCCGAGCGTAAGGACGAGTTTCTGACGCAATCGATGCGCTGGCAGATCAAGCCGCTGTATACCCCCGAAGACCTCGATGCGATCGGTTTCGATTACCGTGCCGATCTCGGTTACCCCGGCGAATATCCGTACACGCGCGAATCGCGGCCGACCGGCTATCGCAGCAATCTGTGGGCGATGACGCAGGTCACCGGCTTCGGCACCGCCGAGGATTCGGCGAAGCGGTGGGAATACATGCTGAATCAGGGGCTCGATGCGCTGATCATCGAATACGATTTGCCGACCACCAACGGCTATGACTCCGATCATCCGTTGGCGCGCGGCGAAGTCAGCCGCGCCGGCATGGCGCTCGACTCGCTGCGCGATATGGAAGACGCGCTGAATTTTCCGCTCGACAAGCTCAACAACATCATGTCGGTGTGCAATGCGCCGCAGCCGGTCAATCTCGCGTTTTTAATTGCCGCATTAGAGAAAAAGGGCAAGCCGCTCGACTCGATCCGGATGATGATGCCGAACGCGATTCTGATCGAATACACCTGCGTCGGCCGTTACATATTTCCGCCGAAGCACGGCCTGCGCATCGCCACCGACGTCATCGAATATGTAATACGCAATCATCCGACGTGGGCGCCGTTATCGGTGGTCGGCGCGCAGCTGTATGCAGCGCGCGCGAATCCCGTGCAGGAAATTGCGTTTTCATTTGCGATTGCGAAAACGTACATCGATGCATTGCTCGAGCGTGGTTTTACCATCGACGAAGTCGCGCCGTATGTGCGTCATATCACTGGTATCGATACTGATTTTTTCGAGGCAATTGCGAAATTACGCGCCTATCGTAAAGTGTGGGCGCGGCTGATGAAAGAACACTACGGCACGCAAAAAGAATCGAGCCTGCGTCTGCAGTTGATGAGTTCGCCAGGCACGATGGATATGACATTGCAGCAACCGCTAAACAATATCGCGCGGCTTGGTATTCAAATGCTCGCGTGCGCAGCGGCCGGCGGCGCCTATACGATGAACACGCCATTGCACGATGAAGCGCACGCACTGCCGAGCGAAGAGGCGATTGCGATCGGCGCGGCGATTCACAATATCGTCGCGCATGAAAGCGGTGTCGCCGACACCATCGACCCGCTCGCCGGATCATATTACGTCGAGTACATGACCAAGCGCATGGCCGATGAGGTGTGGGAAGAAATCGAAAAAATCGATGCGATGGGCGGCGGTCTGAAAGCGATCGAAGACGGCTATTTCCAACGCAAACTCGCCGAGCAGCAATGCATGCGCAATCGCGCGATCGAATCGGGCGAGCGCAAATTGATCGGTGTGAACTATCTGGTCAAGCCGCAGGAAAAACGCGAGATCGAAATTTTCAAAATCGATGATGCCACCGAACAGCGTCAACTCGAACGGTTGCGCACCATCAAGGCCGAGCGCAATAACGACGCGGTGAAAGCGCATCTGGAAAAAATTCGCGCAGCGTGTCGCGACGGCAGCAATCTGGTGCCGCCGATTCTCGATGCGGTGAAGGAGTATGCGACGCTCGGCGAAATTTGCGGCGTGATGCGCGAGGAATTCGGTGAGCACGATCCGAATGCATTGACGCCGGATATGTAGTTCAAATCCTCTCTCCCCAAATGGGAGAGGGAGCATTCAAATAGTGGAAAAATAAATGAGCGCACCGATTCGAATTCTATTGGCAAAAATGGGGCTCGACACACATACGATCGGCGTCACGGTATTGGCGAAAGGTTTGCGTGATGCGGGGTTCGAGGTGATTTTTTCCGGCTTCAAGCAAACACCTGAAGTCGTGGTGGCGTCCGCGTTGCAGGAGGACGTCGATGTGGTTGGCATCAGTAGTTTATCGGGCGCGCACATGCGCTACATTCCGCACGTACTCGAATTGATGAAAGAGCACGACATCGACGATAAAGTTGTGCTGGTCGGGGGTGTCATTCCGCAGGAAGATATCGCCGCGCTCGAAGCGCTCGGTGTCGATCGTGTGTTCACGATGGGCGCGGAAATGCAGACGATGGTCAATTATATTCGCGAGGCAGTGGCCAAAAAACGTGGAGAAGGAGTTGTGGCGTGACACCACAAGAATTGGTGGCCAATGTCATTGCGCAGAAACCCGCTGCCATTGCCAAAGCGATTTCGCTGATCGAGCGCGGTGAACACACAGCCGAAAGGAGTGACACGTACGATGCGCTGTTCAACCTATTGTTCGAAGCGCCGTTTTGCAGTCAGGTGATCGGCATCACCGGACCACCCGGCGCGGGCAAATCCACATTGGTCGATCGCATCATCGAACACGCGCGCGCCGATAATAAAAAGGTCGCCGTGCTCGCGGTCGATCCATCGAGCCCATTGACCGGCGGTTCGATTCTCGGCGATCGCGTGCGTATGCAGCGGCACGCACTCGATAGCGGCGTATTCATTCGCTCTCTGGCCAATCGCGGTCACCTCGGCGGTTTATCCGAAACAACCTATCAATGCATACGCGTGCTCGAAGCGGCGCAATTCGATTTCATTTTGGTTGAGTCGATCGGCATCGGTCAGAACGAAATTGAAATCACCCGCATGGTCGATACCACCGTGTTGGTGACGATTCCCGGTATGGGCGATTACGTGCAGGCGATGAAAGCCGGCGTAATGGAATTCGGCGATATTCTGGCGATCAATAAATGCGATTTGCCCGGTGTCGGCCAAGTGGAAAAATTATTGAATGAAATTGCGCACGATCGCGCCGGCCCCGACGACTGGTTGCCGCCGGTAGTGAAAATCACTGCGAATAATGGCGAAGGTATCGAAGGCTTGATGAAAAATATTCACGCGCATGCGCGCTTTGCGCCGGAGCATCAGACGCGGCGCAGTTATGAGCGTCATCTGCTCGACGCGATGTTGCAACGCGCGATATTGAAGCGTTTTTATCAACCGCTGGTGGCGACTAATGCTTATCAGCAATTGGCTGCGGCCATCGTCGAACGCAAGCGGCCATTACAGGATTTATGGTCGCTGCTGTTGCAATAACCCAATATGCTCGCATAGCACAACACGCTCGTAATAACGCAACGATAACGGTGCTACATGATCAATACGCTCGCTCATATTTATCGACGACCCGATATCAGCCGCGATCAATTTCGCACGCATTATGAAACTCGTCATACCCAGCTGGCTAAACGCACGTTACCGATGTTTTCGCATTACGTGCGCAATCACATGATCGAGAATACAGCACCGGCTTTGGTGCCCGATGTGATCAGCGAATTCGTGTTCGACGAGGATTACAAGCTTGCCGAAACGATGGCGATTCTGGGCGACGAACGCGGCCGCGAAATTCTCGACGATGAATTGACCTTCATGGATAAACCGCGCAACGAATTATTCACGATCACGCGAACACCGCGATTGCCGACGACGGTGCCGCACAAATATGTGTTATTGCTGCGCGGCGATATTGCTGCGCTCCCGATGTGGCGAGCAGCGTGGCAAAACTGCGATGCCGATTTTTCTCATGCGTTGTTATGCTCCGATGCCAATACCGACAGCGCGCTGCATTGGCTGTTCGGCTGGAGTAGAGGCCTGCAGCCGATCGACCAACTGCAACGCCAGTTACTTGATCGCGCGTTGCCGATCGTATGGAGTGCGCGCGTATCCGAGCACGTTGGATATCCAGACTGAATGGACGGAGAACATATCGAGTCGATCCGACAGAACAACTTCGGCATTATGTTGTTCTCGTTGGTTGAGGATTACGAAAAGCGATTTTCTGCTGAGTACAAGGGTGCCGGCTTCGACGATGTGCGACGCCCGCATGGCCATGTGCTGCGCTATCTCGATCGTGAAGGCACGCGCATCAGCGATATCGCGCAACGCACCGGCATCACCAAACAGACGATCGGAAAATTAGTGCAGGAGCTCGAACGCCTCGGCTATGTCGATGTGATCGGCATCGCCGGCGATGGCCGTGTCAAGCTGGTGCGGTTCAGTCCACGCGGTCGGCAACTGATCGAAATGTCGCGTCACGCATTGCAGCGCATTCATGCGGCGTATGCCGAAGCGGTGGGGCAGTCGACGTTCGAGCGCTTCGAAGCAACGCTGCAATTATTTATCAAACATTTGTCGCCGACATTGCCGACATGGGGTGCGGCCGATGCCAATCCTTATTTTCATTTTGGCCGCTTCATGGTTGAGTTGGCCGGCGATTTTGAGCAGCGGCTGCTGCAGCGCTTGCACGCCGCGACCTATCCGGGCATTAAGCCGAGTTATCTCGCGTTGCTGTTTCATCTCGATCTCGATGGCAGTCGTCTGGTTGATCTCGCGCAGCGTATTGCGGTGACGCCGCAGGCCGCGAGCTTAACCATCAGCGAGATGATGCGCGCCGATATCATTTATCAGATGCATGACCCCGACGATCAACGCGCGCGTCTGATTTTATTGACGGCGCACGGTCGCAAACTGATGGAGACGATTGCCGAAGCGGTGGAGGCGATCGGCACCGACTACGCGAATCTGGTCGGTGCCGCCGCGGTGACGCGTCTGCGCGATTGCCTGTTAAAAATGCTGCGCAGGCTCGGTATCAGCGTTTTTGCGTAAACGTTATGCGACTTGCTGTGCTTCGCTGTCGGCGTATAACTGCATATCGACCACGTCATAAAATTTTCGCCATGCGCTCGGTAATTGCGTCAGCTCTTGACGCAGGCGCGGGGCGTTGGTCGTGAAGGTTGCGCGCTGGCCGTAGTATTCGAATTTCGGGCTGATCTGATCAAGGTGCATGCCGAAGCGTGCGATTAAACGCGCGAGGCGCGGCTCGATTACCATGAACAAATATTCGATGCTCATGTGCAAAGTCATGGCGGTCACCGCGTAAAACATGGCGGCGGCGAGATACGGTGTGCTGATGCCCACCGAAGCATGTTCGTTATCGAGCAGTTTCGAATTCAGCGCGAGCCGCGATACTTCCATGCTGCGCAGATGATTGACCTTGTTCCAGTCGAACAGGCTGCGATCGACATGCGGCACGCCGTATAAATCGAACGGCAACCACACACGCGCATTCGGTTGCGGCAGCACTAAACGAAAACAGGCAACGCCAGCGTCGGTATAGCGGTCACGCACTATGACATGCAGGCTGTTGATATCGTGTTCGTCGGATTCGCAGCCATCGACGTTATCCATGTCGTAGCCGAGTTGCTCGCAGAAGACTTGATGACGTACGCGGAAGGCTTGACGGCGCTCTACTTCGGTATTGGCAATCAACACTTGATAGCGGTCGGCGAAATCGGGCGCAATGGCTTGCGCGAGATCACTGTCTGATTTCATATCGCTGTTCCTCGGAAAACCTTCTTCGGAAAATCACCGACAGTTGTTGCGCTCGATTTTTTCTCGCGCGACCGCGCCTTGCGCTGCAGCAAATAATTCTGCGCAACGGTGCATTGGCCGCTATCAATCCGTAATTATTGGCAAGATCCCATGGCTATTCGCAATGCCGTAAAGGTGATTTCCATGGTTACAGTCGTGGCTAATTTTCCAACAACAATTTGACAATTTGTTGTCTCGATACCGGTTTATGCCGGTTCCATGCCAATTCGCGCGACATTACGCAAGTGTTAGATTTTGAGGGCCACGCAGGTGAGGTTATAGAGCGTGATGGTGAGGTGTTTCATTATTGTGATGAGTGTGTTGCCACGGTGCGACAAGAGTGGCGATACCGAGTCCTATCAGGAGTAGCGCCGCAATTTTTCTGATCCACGGTTGCTGCATGCGGGTTTGAATTTGTTGTCCGCCAATGGTCGTCAGCAACATCGACGGCAGCGTGCCGAGTCCGAAAATCGCCATTAATTCAGCGCTTTCAAGGGCATTACCGCGCGCGGCGGCCCAACTCAATGTCGAATAAATCAAACCACACGGCAGTAATCCCCACGCCGCACCCAACGTAAAAGCGGCGCCGATATTACGCGGCGGCAATAGATTTTTTGTCAGCGGTTGCAGGCGTCGCCACACGCCCGCACCCAATTGTTCGAGCTTGGTTAATCCAAACCACCAGCTGCCGACATACAACCCCATCGCAATAATCATCAGCCCGGCCAGTGCGCGCAGCCATACGCCGAACGCCGGTACCCACGGCTGCAGGGTGGCGCCAAACAATTGAACAACGGCGCCAAAAATTCCACCGAGCGCGGCATAACCGACGATGCGGCCCAGCTGATAGTTGCAGATGAGTAACCAACGTTGACGCGAAGTCGCCATGCCTAACGCAGCGCCAATACCGCCACACATGCCGATGCAATGCGCGCTGCCGCCGAGACCGATCAGCAACGCGCTGGCGATCGCTACCGAGTCAGTCATGTGGGGATTTTTGGTGAGTCGGCTCGTTCGAGCGGGAGTCGATTGCGGCGGCGATGGCGGGATCGATATTCGAGCCGTGGTCCTCATCGAACAGAATGCTGTGCGCGGCGCTGTCGAGATTGTCGAACTGATGATGATTCACGGCCCAGAAATACGCGATCAGACCGGCCGTGCAAAATACGATGGCCAGTGGAATCAACACGAACAGACTTTCCATGGCGACCCCAACAATTAATCGTGAATAACAGCAGTCGGTTTAAAGCGATGCAGCCGCAATGCGTTGCCGACCACCAGCAGCGAACTCAGCGACATACCGATGGCAGCGATATACGGTGATACCCAGCCAAGCGCTGCCAACGGAATCGCCACCAGATTGTAGAGCAACGCCCACAATAAATTTTCGCGAATGATGCGTCGTGTTTTTGTCGCGATGCCGAATAGCGTTAACAGCCGCGCCAAATCGCCGCCGAGAAAAATACAATCGGCGCTGGTTTTCGCGAGCTGCGAGGCATTGCTCATTGCGACCGATACGTCGGCGGCGGCGAGCACCGGAATATCGTTGATGCCATCGCCGACCATCAGCACATGGCGCTGATCGCGCTGCAAACGTTCGATATATTCGAGTTTCTGTTCGGGACTGGCGCCGGCTAACGCGTGCTCGATGCGCAACGACTTAGCGAGGTTGTCGACCGTGTCGGAGCGATCGCCACTGAGTAGATGCAGCGTGAATCCGCGCTGTTGCAACGCGGTAACGGTGGCCGCGGCTTCCGCGCGTGGGCTGTCGTCGAGCCGGAACCAGCACAGCGCGCCGGCATTATCGCCGAGTAAAATCCATTGCCCCGTGACCGTCGGCGGCGCTGCTTGGGTATTGCTGAGCGCCAATACAAAGTTTGCCGCACCAAGTCGATAACAGCGTCCGGCAATCCAACCCTCTACGCCGGCGCCACCGATTTGTTGGCGATTTTGCGCCGGTACTATTGTTGGTTGCGCTGCCGCTGGGATTGGTTGCGCCGCTATTGGCGTCTGTTGCGCTGTCGTTATGGTGGGCTCGTTGATAAAAGCGCGCGCGATCGGATGAGTCGAGCCTATTTCTAACGCATTCGCTATGTCGCGACAAACGTCGGGGCTGCGTGCGCCGCACGGTACGCATTCGACAATGCGCACGCGGCCTGCGCTGAGCGTGCCGGTTTTGTCGAATACGATATCGGTGATGGCCGGCAGTTTTTCCCACACGTCGGCTTTGGTGACCAGCAGGCCGAGTCGGCGCAGCGTATTGGTGGCATTGGTGATTGCCACCGGTGTCGCGAGGCCGAGCGCACACGGGCAGCTCACCACGAGTACCGCGAGCGTAATCCAGAACGCGCGGCTCGCGTCGTACCAATACCAGAACGCGTAGGTCGCGGCGGATATCAGCAGAATCGCCGTGACGAATATGCTGGCAATGCGATCTGCCAATTGCGCCAGCCGCGGTTTTTGCGCGGATGCCTGCCGGCTCAAATGGTGAATCGCGCTCAGCCGTGTCTGCGTGCCGACAGTTTCCGCGCGCATCGTGAAGGGTTGCTCACCGTTGACACTGCCGGCGAGCAGATGATCGCCGCGCTGTTTGTGTACCGGCATAAATTCGCCGGTCAATGCTGCTTCGTTAATGCTGGCGTGGGCATCGAGTAATACGCCATCGGCCGGCACATAGTGGCCGCTGCTGACCAATAACGTATCGCCGCTGAGTAATTGTGTTAGAGGAATCGTCTGCGCCGCGCCGTCGCTATCGAGTCGTGTCGCTGTCTGCGGCAATAGGGTGAGCAAATCGTTGCTCAGGCGCCCGCTGTAATGACGTGCACGCAATTCCAGATAGCGGCTGCCAAGCAGCAGAAAAATAAACATCGTCACCGAATCGAAATACACATCGCCGGTGCCACGCAGCGTGGCAAAAGTGCTCGCCGCAAATCCGAGTACGATTGCGAGCACAATCGGCACGTCCATGCCGGGACGGCGCATGCGCAAGCCGCGCCACGCGCCGACAAAAAAACTCTGACCGGCATACGCGACGATGGGGATGCTGACGAGCAAACTGATCCAGCGCAGAAAATCGCGGTAAATCGGCTCGATACCTTCGATAGCGCCGGCGTATAGCCCGATCGCGCACATGCCGACCTGCATCATGCCGATGCCAGCAACGCCAAGCTGGCGCAGCGCACGTTTGTTTTCATCGCGACGCAATAGGTCGACGCGATCGCTGGTGTAGGGCTGCGGTCGATAACCGATGTCGGTAATCGTGCGGCAGATCGCACTCAATTTTTGTTGCGCGGGTGCGAACACGATTTGCGCGCGCTGTTCGCTTAAATTCACATGCGCGCTGTCGATGCCGGGTTGACGCAGCAAATAATTTTCGAGCAGCCACACGCAGGCGGCGCAATGCATGCCTTCGATCAGTAATTCGGCTTCGACGGTGCCGTTATCGAGCGGCTTTAGCCATTGCTGTTGCAGCTCGGGCTGATCGAATGCGCTGAAGTCAGTGTTATCGGCGGGTTGTGCGCTGTTTTCTGCGCGATACCGATAGTAATTCGCGAAGCCGCCAGCGACGATAGTTTCGGCGACGGCCTTGCACGCCGGGCAGCACAGCGAATGATTTTCGCCGGCGATAGTCAGTGTGTAGCGCTCCCCGCACAACACCGGCAGCCCGCAGTGATAGCAGGCAGGCGCGGTGATGGTGGCAGCATCCGCGTTCATTTAGGGTTTAACAATGAGAGGTTGCGCGGCATTGAGATTAATTTCCTGTCGCAACCGCCATGCGTTATCGACTGGATCGCTGATCTCCACATACCAGTGTCCCTCAAGATGTCGCGGTAATTGGGCGCGGTAATGATTCCCATCGATGCGTGGCATCGCAATGCGCAAATCCTGCGCGTCGCGCATCGGATGAATGAATTGCACCAGTAATTGCTCGGGCTCTTTAATCTCTTTTTGTGCGAGATCGCCGCGCAGCGTCAGCGCCACGTTATTGTTCGCATCAATCGTCAACGCCGCTTCAAGATTACGTGCCACCGCAATTTTATCGCGATCGATATCGACGTTGATCGCGAGGCCGTCTTTGTAATAATCATCCTTGACCAGACTGTCGCGACCGCTGACGGCGATGTACAACGTAATAAAGCTGGCGATAACCACAACGCCAGGTAGCGTGATTAAAAACCACAGCCAGAATTGGCGAAACCACGGTTGAACATCTTCTTTAGGTGCGCGCATGAGTGAGTCCAGTTGCATCAGCGAGACCTCGGCGCGAGAAAACGACTTTCACTTTCCGCTTTCATTGTGTTGTTGTCCTCAGCTTCGATATGAAACTCGATGTTGTCTTTTGTGTTTTTCAATAATGCTGGATCGATAGCCAGTCGCAACGGTACTTCGCGCGCTTCGCCGCTATCGAGGGCAACGTCGGTGGCGCCAATAATTTGCACAGCCGGCAGCCCTGCCACGCTGATATGAAAACGGTGCGGATGTTCATCGATATTCAGAATTTTTAATGTGTACACGTTTTCGATCAGACCTTCGGTGGTTTGCCGATACAACTGACCGCGCTCGCGAATTACGTCGAGATGCAATGGCACGCGGCTCGCTACGGTGTAAACAAAAAGCGCCATCATAATGACGACACCGGTCAGATAACCCGCGAGGCGAGGGCGCATCCAGCGATGGGTTTTACCTTCGAGTGAATTTTCCGTGGTGTAGCTGATCAAGCCACGCGGATAACCCATTTTGTCCATCACCGAATCGCAACCGTCGATACACAGCGCGCAATTGATGCACTGATATTGCAGACCATTGCGAATATCGATGCCAGTCGGACACACCTGCACGCAGATCTGGCAATCGATGCAATCGCCGAGGCCGCTGGATTTCGGATCGCTATCTTTTTTGCGCGCACCGCGTGGCTCGCCGCGCTTGGCATCGTACGACACGATCAACGTATCGCGATCGAACATCACCGATTGAAAGCGCGCATAAGGGCACATATACAAACAGACTTGTTCGCGCAGCCAGCCGGCGTTGATGTAAGTCGCGCAAGTGAAGAAGGTGATCCACGCGATTTCCCAGAAACCGAGGTGGAATGTAAGCAGGTTGATGCTGAGTTCGCGGATCGGTGAAAAATAACCGACGAACGTCAAGCCAGTGAGCAATGCGAATCCAATCCACAATCCGTGTTTGAATAATTTTCGCCAGATTTTATTAAAACTGAGCGGTGCCTGATCGAGCTTGATGCGCTGGTTGCGGCTGCCTTCGGAGATTTGCTCGGCCCACATAAAAATCGCAGTCCACACTGTTTGCGGACAGGTGTAGCCGCACCATACACGACCGACCCAAACGGTGACGGCAAACAGCGCATACGCAGCGATGATCAGCAGCCATGCCAGCAGCGGAAAATCCTGCGGCCAGAACGTCAAAAAGAAAATGTGAAATTTGCGCGCGGGTAAATCGAACAACACCGCGGGACGATCACCCCAGTTAAACCACGGCAATAAAAAATAACCGAGCAACAGCGGCCAGCCGGTATAAATCCGTATTTTTTGAAAAAATCCTTCGATGCTGCGCGTGTAGATTTTTTCGCGCTTTTGATAAAGATCGAGTTCGCCGACTTCGGCTGGCGCCAATTTTTCATCGGCTAGCTGCACAGTGGGAATTTTTACGGGTTCGTTCATGTGTTTTAGCTTTCAACCTCGCGCCGATTTATTCCCCCCTTTGATTAAAGGGGGAAATTAGTTTGTGCCATCGGCGAAATCACTGCGCGTGCGACTGGCCATACACATACGCGGCGAGCAGATGTACTCGTTCCTTACCCAGACGTTCGCCCCACGCCGGCATCTGACTGTTGCGACCGCCGCGCACGGTTTGCTGAATCTGCAATGGCGAGCCGCCGTAGAGCCACACGTTGTCGGTCAGGTTGGGTGCGCCCAGCGCCTGATTGCCTTTGCCGTCGGGGCCGTGGCAGGCGACGCAATAAATTCCGAAAGCTTTTTGGCCGGCTTCCGCCTGCACGGGATCGGCTTGACGACCGCTCAGCGTGATCACGTATGCAGCAACTTGCTGGATGCCTTGATCGCCGAGCGCCGCTTCCCAAGTGGGCATGGCGCCGTGGCGACCGGCGCTGATCGTCTGTTCGATCAGCTCGGGCTCGCCGCCGTAGAGCCAGTCGTTGTCGGTCAGATTCGGAAAGCCGAAACCGCCGTGCGCATCCGCGCCGTGGCACTGCGCGCAATTATTCAAAAATAAACGCTGTCCCATTTTCACCGCGGCGGCGTCTTGCGCGAGTTCGGGAATCGGCGTTGCCAGATATTTTGCGAACATCGGACCGTACTCGGCGTCGGCGGCGGTTTGTTCGTTTTCGAGTTGATTGGTCGATGTCCAGCCCAACACCCCGGCGTATGAGCCGAGGCCGGGATAGGCGACGACATAACCGACGCCGAACACGATCGTGATGACGAACAGATAAAACCACCACGCCGGCAGCGGATTGTCGTATTCCTCAATGCCGTCGTAGACATGACCGGTGGTCTTACTCGGGCCGGTATTTTTCGTTTTGCGATTGGCGAACAGAATCCAGCACATCAGCACCATGCAGGCTGCGGTGAGAATAATGATCCAGGCATTCCAGAACGCGGTCATTGTTTGCGCCCCTCTTCTTGGTGATCGTCGTTAACCGGGTCATCGGCAAATGGCAGGTTCGCCGCCTCGTTGAAACCTTGTTTGCGTTTATCGCTATAGGCCCATACGCAGATGCCGACAAAAGCAAGCAGCACCGTGATGGTGGCGAGGCCGCGTAACAAATTGATATCCATGCTTCGCTCCTCAGCGTGCGCTTTTAATGACGGTGCCGAGTTGTTGCAGATACGCAATCAACGCTTCCGCTTCTTTGTGACCGACCACCGCCGCTTGTGCGCCTTTAATGTCATCGTCGGTGTAGGGCACGCCGAGTTGGCGCAGCACGGACATTTTTTTCGCGGTATCGGCGCCATCGAGATCGTTATCGAACAGCCACGGATACGACGGCATAATCGATTCCGGCACCACATCGCGCGGATTGAATAAATGCGCGCGTTGCCATTCATCGGAATAGCGCGCGCCGACGCGGGCGAGATCCGGTCCGGTACGCTTCGAGCCCCACAGGAACGGATGGTCGTAGACCGATTCGCCGGCGACTGAGTAGTGGCCATAGCGCTCTACTTCGGCGCGCAGCGGGCGAATCATTTGCGTGTGACACACATGACAGCCTTCGCGGATATAAACATCGCGACCTTCGAGTTGCAGCGCGGTCAGCGGCATTAATCCTTCGACCGGCTCGGTGGTTTGCTTTTGGAAAAACAGCGGAACGATTTCCACCAGACCGCCGAAGCTGATCGCCACGACAATCAGAACAATCATCAGGCCAATGTGTCTTTCAACAATATCGTGATTCATCGTGCGAATTCCTTAAGCCGGTTGCGCCACAGCGACAGTGTTAGATTCGGTGTCGGTGCCGCGCGCTGTGCGCCAGGCGTTGTAAGCCATCAACAACATGCCCAGCAGGAACAGCGAGCCGCCGATCAAGCGCACCAGATAACCGGGATGACTGGCCGCGACCGATTGCGCAAAGCTGTAGGTCAAGGTGCCGTCGCTGTTGTAGGCGCGCCACATCAAACCCTGCATGATGCCGTTCACCCACAATGCGGCGATGTACAGCACGGTGCCGATGGTCGAAAGCCAGAAGTGCGTGTTGATCAGGCCGATGCTGAACATCTGTTTGCGGCCGAACATGATGGGCAGCAGGTGGTAGGTTGCGCCGATCGATACCATCGCCACCCAGCCGAGCGCGCCGGAGTGAACGTGGCCAATGGTCCAGTCGGTGTTGTGCGATAACGCATTGACGGTCTTGATCGACATCATCGGACCTTCGAAGGTCGACATGCCGTAGAACGAGAGCGATACCACGAGGAAGCGCAGAATCGGATCGTCGCGCAACTTATGCCACGCACCCGACAGCGTCATCATGCCGTTGATCATGCCGCCCCAGCTGGGCGCGAGCAGAATCAGCGACATCACCATGCCGAGGCTTTGCGCCCAATCGGGCAGTGCGCTGTAGTGCAGATGGTGCGGGCCAGCCCAGATGTAGACGGCGATCAGCGCCCAGAAGTGCACGATCGATAGCCGATACGAATACACCGGCCGCTCGGCTTGCTTCGGTACGAAGTAGTACATGATGCCGAGAAAGCCGGCGGTCAGAAAAAATCCCACCGCGTTGTGGCCGTACCACCACTGAATCATCGCATCGGTCGCGCCGGCGTACGCCGAATATGATTTGGTGAGGCTCACCGGCAGCGCCGCGCTGTTGACGATATGCAGAATGGCAATGGTGATGATGAACGCGGCGTAGAACCAATTCGCGACATAGATGTGGCTGGTTTTACGAATCGCGATGGTGCCGAGGAAGGTGTATGCGTACACGACCCAGATGACCGTAATCAAAATATCGATCGGCCATTCGAGCTCGGCGTATTCCTTCGCGCTGGTGTAACCCATCGGCAGCGTGATCGCCGCCAACACAATGACCAGCTGCCAGCCCCAGAACACGATCGCTGCGCCGAGATCGGAGATCAACCGCGTCTGACAGGTGCGCTGCACCACGTAAAACGATGTCCCCATCAACGCGCAACCGCCAAACGCAAAAATCACCGCGTTGGTGTGCAAGGGACGCAGGCGACCAAAGCTCAACCACGCAATATCGAAGTTGAGTTGCGGCCACACCAATTGGGCGGCGATCAAAACGCCAACGGCCATGCCGACGATGCCCCAGACAATCGTCATGACGGCAAATTGGCGAACGACCTTGTAGTTGTATACCGGTTGCTTCGAAATTGTTGCGGTGTGCGTCATCGTGGGAATTCCGCGTAAAAATGAAATCGGGCCAACACATGTGGTGCTGTCATTACAGCAGCGGTCGGTGAGGTGCTCTATGAGCTAAATCAAGCTAAATGCAGATGGTGAGGACGAGACGGCACAAATCAGCGGGAGCGTGATAATTTCTGCGCGGGAGGAAAATCGAAATTTGCAGTGCTTACGTACAATTACGTAGTACGTATAACTACCGATAAAATGTCTTCGAGATATTTGCAGTGCGATCAGCCGCCGGCTAGTTTCACTTTATAGCCGCGCTGTTCCAGTTCGATTTTTAGTTGGTCGCGATGATCGCCTTGAATTTCAATGGCACCGTCTTTAATAGCACCGCCGCTGCCACAACGCTGTTTCAACACCTTAGCGAGTTGTTGCAGAGCAGCGGGGTCGAGCGCAATGCCGGCGATTATCGTGACGACTTTGCCGCCGCGTCCCTGCGTTTGTCGATGCAGCCGAACGATGCCATCGGTGTTGCCGGCGAGCTTATTTTTACTCGCAATTTTGCAGGTGCATTGCGCGATGGGTTGTCTGCACTCAGGGCAAAGCCGCCCTTGGTCGGTGCTGTAAACGAGATTCATACTGCAACGCTCCGAAATGCGGTCATTATAATGCGGGGAAAATCTAGCGGCAGGTATGAGGGGAGCACTGATGAGCGAACCATGGCACGAATTGAAAGCGCAACTGATCGAACTGCAGACACAGCTGGCATTTCAGGAAGATGTGTTGCAGGCTCTCGATAAGGTCGTTACCGATCAGCAGCAGCGTCTGGACCAGCTCGCGCTGGTGAATACGCGTCTAGAACAGCAGCTGAGCGAATTTGCCGGGTGGATGGATGAGCAACGCGTCGAGCCGCCACCGCCGCATTATTGATTAGCAGTATGTGAAGGCAGTGTTGACAATGATTGATAACTTTCATAAACGCCGGTGATGAATGTTGTGAACGTGAGGAACTCCGCGAGATGGCATCGAAACGTGATCACTACCTTATCTCTGGAAGATTCGAGGCGTAATGCCGCTGTGAACGGTGCGTTCCGTATGTGCTCTGCTAAACTTCTTGGCCATCGGGGCAGCCGCAGTGCATTACTAAATAACAATGGCGAGCAATGATCGAATTAAGCGAAGAGCTTAGGGACGGCTTTCAAGAAATTGCGAATATCGCGGTCGGGCAGACTGCGGATAAGATCGCGCGCAATTTTTCCGCCTTTGTGCAACTACCCGTTCCGCAAGTGCATTTGCTCGAATCCGCCGATATTCGCATGGCATTGGCCGCCATGGACGAAAACGACAATGTCAGCGCGGTGGCGCAACCTTTTTTCGGCAGCGGCATCAGCGGCGAAGCATTGCTGTTGTTCAGCGATGCCACCCTGAACGATTTATCGATTCTAATGGGCTATGAGCCAACCGCCGAACTACAGGGGCAGGTTGAGCATATGCTCGAGATGGCATCATTACTGAATGGGTCTTGCATTCATTCCGTGCTGGCGCAGCTCGAAATCGATGTATTGATCGGTTACCCGGTATTGCTGGGTGTGCGTAAGCGATTGCGCGAAATGTTTGCCACGCATAAATTTCCATGGGACAAAACGCTGGCGATTGAATTGAACTACCGATTCGAGGGTTTTACCGCGGCCTGCGATCTGGTGCTGTTATTTCATCAGCAGTCGTTACCCACTTTGTTTAACAAACTGGAATTGTTGCTTGCTTGATGGACGCAGAAGACTTTAAGGATTTGCATTGGCTGCTGGATGTTATCCAGAGTTCGAATATCGGCATTGTTGTGCTCGACCGTTCGTTGCAGGTGGAAGTGTTCAATCGGTTTATGCAGGCACATAGCGGCATCAACTCCGAGAATGCGATAGGGCATTCGATCCTGGAGTTGTTTACGGAATTGCCGGAGAAATGGCTGCGGCGGCGCGTGCAGACCGTGTTCGAATTAGGCATCCCCATGTACGCGACCTGGGAAGAGCGTCCGTATCTGTTTCATTTCCCACTGCATTTGCCGATTCTTTATACCGCCGATGTGATGTATCAAAACATTATGTTCGTGCCGCTCCGCGCTGCCAACGATCAGGTCGAGCGCATGGCCATTCTTGTTTACGACGTCACCGAAATTGCGATGACGCGCAAGATGCTCGATCGCGCGCAGACCGAGCTGTTGCAGCTGAGCCGTACCGATCGGCTGACCAACCTATGGGCGCGCGGCTATTGGGAAGAGCGGTTTAACGAAGAGTTTCGGCGTACCCAGCGCACCAACGAGACGATGTCGCTGGTAATGTTTGATATCGATCACTTCAAGCGCATTAACGACACGTACGGACATCAAGTCGGCGATGAAGCGATTCGTTTGGTAGCGAGTACATTGCGCCTGCAATCGCGCGAAGTGGATATTTGCGGTCGTTACGGCGGTGAGGAGTTTGTCGTTATTTTGCCGCACACCGATCGGGATGGTGCGCTTGTTTACTGCGAGCGACTGCGTAGCGCAATCATGAATCAGACGATAAAAATAGGTGCCGAAGAAGCGCGCTTCACGATCAGTTTGGGTGTTTCGTGTTGGAGCGCGAACTGCGAAAGCGCCCATGTATGGCTGCAACAAGCGGATCAGGCGTTGTATAAAGCCAAAAACAATGGGCGCAATAACACGCAGATATTCGAGTAGCGCTCGACTCAGACCTTATCGACGTCTTCGGCGTGTAAACCTTTCGGTCCGGCTTGCATGGCGAATTCGACTTGCTGACCTTGCGTTAACGTTCGATAACCATCGCCGCGAATTGAGCGGAAATGCACAAACACATCATCACCGCCGTCGTGAGTGATAAAGCCAAACCCTTTGGCATTGTTAAACCACTTGACGATTCCCTTAATACGATCAGACATGACTACATCCTCATTCAACACAACAATTCGATTAAGCGATTGCGCACCGCACGTTTTCGCGTGAGAGGTCGCGGAAAAAAGGCAAAGTCACAGCAGCGCCACCACTGTGCGGATCGGAGTGTGCAGAAATAATTGCGAACATCGGTACCGCTCAGCTTTTATTATTTTTTCAATTTGCCGGATATTGAGCACATCCGGTCGGTGTCACAAAAAGCGGCGTCAGCGTCGCGCAAAAGCGCGACCGGAACAAATTAATTTTACGTAATCGGAGAAATTGTACCGTAATAAAAACGGCGTCCGAAGACGCCATTAAGAGTCGTATAAAGCCGATAAATTGTTGAGAGTTTATTGGTTATCGCTGTTAATCAAAGTGCTGCAATGGTTTGTTGTTGCTGACGCAATTGTTCCAGTGCATGCAGTTGCGCGGCGAGCCGTTCCTGTTCTTTCGCCACCACATCGGCCGGCGCCCGCGCGACGAAATCGGCATTACCGAGTTTGCTGCGCAGTCGCTCCGTGTCTTTTTCGATTTTGTCGACCTCCTTCGAGAGGCGCACGAGTTCGGCATTCTTGTCGATCAGACCTGCCATCGGCACCAACAATTGCATTGCACCGGCCAGTTGCGTTGCCGCCGCCGGCGGTTCTTGATCGGCGGGCAGCCATTCGATGGACGCTAATTTTGCGAGCTTTTTCAGGAACGTTGCATTTTCGGTGGTGCGGCGCCGATCTTCATCGTCGCCCTCGCGCAGCAATAATGGAATTTCCTGCGCCGGTGAAATATTCATTTCGCCGCGAATATTACGCACGCCGAGAATCACTGCTTGCAGCCATGCAATATCTTGTTCGGCGATCACATCGATGCGTGTTTCATTCGCGAGCGGATATGGTTGCAGCATGATGGTGTCGCCACCGTTTTTTTCCAACGAGCGGCCAGTGAGCGGTGCCACGCGTTGCCAGATTTCTTCGGTAATGAATGGCATCAATGGATGCAATAAACGCAGCGTTGCTTCCAACACGCGAATCAATGTGCGGCGCGTGCCTTTCTTCTGTGCGGCGGGTGCGTTTTCGTCCCACAATACCGGCTTCGATAATTCGAGATACCAGTCGCAGTAATCGTTCCAGACAAATTCATAAATTGTCTGCGCAGCGAAATCTAGGCGATAGCTCGCGAATGCTTTTTCCATTTCCACTTCGGTACGCTGCAGCGCGGAAATAATCCAGCGATCGGCGAGACTCAGTACGTAATCGGTATCCGCATTATCGCTAGCGCAATCGTGTTCTTCGCAATTGCTCAATACGTAGCGCGTCGCGTTCCAGATCTTATTGCAGAAATTGCGGAAGCCTTCGATGCGGCCAACGTCGAATTTAATGTCGCGACCGGTCGACGCCAACGAGTAATACGTAAAACGCAATGCATCGGTGCCGTAGGGTGCGATGCCTTCCGGAAATTGTTTGCGGGTAGATTTTTCAACTTTCGCTGCGAGCTGCGGTTGCATCATGCCGCTGGTGCGTTTCTGTACCAGTGTTTCGAGATCGATGCCGTCGATAAGGTCAATCGGGTCGAGCACATTGCCTTTCGATTTCGACATTTTCTGACCTTCGGCGTCGCGCACCAAACCATGTACGTACACGGTTTTGAACGGCACCTGCGGTTTACCGTTTTCGTCTTTGGCGAAATGCAGCGTCATCATGATCATCCGCGCCACCCAGAAGAAAATAATATCGAAGCCGGTGACCAACACGTTGGTCGGATGGAATGTTTTCAATTCTTCGGTTTGCTCGGGCCAGCCGAGTGTGGAGAACGTCCATAGCGCCGCTGAAAACCACGTGTCGAGCACATCGTCGTCGCGTCTTAATTCGACCGCGCCCAAATTATTTTTTGCGCGTACTTCGGCTTCGCTGCGGCCTACATAAACATTGCCGTTGTGGTCGTACCACGCCGGGATTTGATGACCCCACCACAATTGCCGAGAAATACACCAATCTTGAATATCGCGCATCCACGCGAAATACATATTTTCATATTGCTGCGGCACGAATTGAATGTCGCCGTTTTCGACGGCAGCGATGGCAGGTTTCGCTAATGTTTTCGCGTCGACATACCACTGATCGGTCAGCCACGGTTCGATCACAACGCCGCTGCGATCGCCGCGCGGTACTTTTAATTTGTGCTCATCGATTTTTTCGACGAGGCCGAGCGCGTCGAGATCGGCGACGATTTGTTTGCGCGCAATAAAACGATCGAGGCCGCGATATTGAATCGGTGCATTGTCGTTAATGATCGCGTCTTTATCGAAAATATTAATTAACGGCAGATCGTGGCGCTTGCCCACTTCATAATCGTTGAAATCGTGCGCCGGCGTAATTTTCACGCAACCGGTGCCGAAATCTTTATCGACATAGTCGTCGGCAATAATCGGAATTTCGCGATTGGCGAGCGGCAACAAAATCGTTTGGCCGATTAAATGCGCGTAGCGTTCGTCATTCGGATTTACCGCCACCGCGCTGTCGCCAAGCATTGTTTCCGGACGCGTGGTTGCAACAACCAGGTGTCCCGAACCATCCGCCAGTGGATAGCGGAAATGCCACATCGAACCATTTTCTTCTTCGCTGATAACTTCGAGATCGGAGATGGCGGTATGTAAAACCGGGTCCCAATTGACCAAACGTTGGCCGCGATAAATCAGACCTTCTTCATGCAGACGCACGAAGACTTCGGTGACCGCGTTCGACAAACCTTCGTCCATCGTGAAGCGTTCGCGCGACCAGTCGGTCGATGCGCCCATGCGGCGTAATTGCCGTGTGATGGTGCCACCCGATTGCTCTTTCCATTCCCAGACTTTTTCGATGAATTTTTCGCGGCCGAGATCGGTGCGCTTGATGCCCTGTGCTTCGAGCTGGCGCTCGACCACCATCTGCGTCGCGATGCCGGCGTGATCGGTGCCGACCTGCCATAACGTTTTGTCACCGAGCATACGGTGATAGCGGATCAGCGCGTCCATGATCGCTTCCTGAAAACCGTGGCCCATGTGCAGGCTGCCGGTGACGTTCGGTGGCGGAATCATGATGCAGTAGGGTTTGCCGTCGCCGCGCGGCGCAAAATAACCTTCGCGCTCCCATAGCTCGTACCATTTGCGTTCAATGTCGGCGGGTTGAAATACTTTTTCCATGGCGATGCAATTCGTCGATTGGTTGGAATAAAAGAAATGGCGGCGACCACAAAAGCGCATCGCTGACGCGTTGAGCTCAACACGTCGGACGCTGGGTGTTAAATCAAAAGGAGTGGCTGGGGTCGCGCCGTCAGGCCGCGCAGTATAACCCGATAGCCGGATGCGGCAAAAAAGTGTCGCTGGCGTTATTTATTTTTCAACGCCAGCAGCGCGGCAATATCGAGTTTCGCTAGCCGCTGCCGCAGCGCCGCTTCGATTTGCGGCGCGAATTCATCGACCAGTTGTTGAATCAGCTGATCGCGACTGTCGTTGGCGAGATTCGGCGAAAAAAGCGGAGGGGGACTGGGTATGGCAGCGGGAGTGAGATTAGTTGCAGCGATCGATGCTGGCGCAATACCGACGTCATCGTCGCTAATGGTGACGTCGAGCTGAAACCGCGGAAATGACAGGTTGTTGTCTACCGATTCCGATTCGGTAAAGTCAAATTCGGCATCGATATCCTCCTCGAAAACGCGATGCAAATTGAGCAGCCTGGCATTGTCGTCGAGATGCGCGATCACCATGTCGTCGAGCAGCGGAATATCACCTATCAGCGCCGAGCTTTCGGCATTGGTGAGCACGCCCTTGATAGCCTCCAACTCGTCGAGCAAGTGCTCAGGTTTTTGGCGTGGCGAATTCCCTTTGTGATCGTTATCGGACATGGTGGAGCACTCTCGGCAGGTGCTACAAAATTTAGCAGCCGATCGTGCAGCGTGCCGTATTTCAAACGAAAATTATGCGCGAGCCACGAGGTTGATGACGTCCTCAATGGCCTTTGCGCAGATCGTGTCGATCGAGTTTGCATTCATGCTGTTGATAGAAGCGCCAGGCGTTGCGGGTGGCGTGCAGTACCTCGGGGACTTGCACCACAATCTCGGTGATACGCTGAAAACGATCGAAAAATGCCGGCACTTCCAGGCTGAGATTAATCAGCACGGTGTTGTCGGTGCGTTCGCGATCGAGCGGTCCCCAGCCGAGTTGCAACGGCGAGTCGGCCTGCTGTGCATGCGGCAAAAAGCTCGATGCCTGAAAGTGCCACAGCATGTCATCGAGCAGCTGTGCTTGTGACGAATCCGCGCAATGCAAATATAGCGAATGTCCCAGCTTGAACGCTTTCTCGGCGAGCCGACAACCGAACAGCAGGCGCTGCTCGGCGGTTTCATCGGGGAGAATATAAAAATCGACCTGGGACATCGCACTTCGCCTCCTTAAGACTTACCGCAGCGATCGATCAGATATTGCGTCAACAGACCAACCGGGCGACCGGTGGCGCCTTTCGCCGCACCTTCATCCCAGGCGGTACCGGCGATGTCGAGATGCGCCCAGCGATAATCTTTGGTGAAGCGGGCCAGGAAGCAGGCGGCGGTGACGGCGCCGCCGGTCGGACCGCCGATATTGGCGACGTCGGCGAAATTGCTGTCGAGCTGCTTCTGATACTCATCCCACAGCGGTAGTTGCCAAGCGCGATCGCCGATGACTTGTCCCGCCGCGAGCAGCTCTTGCGCGAAATCATCCTGATTGCTGAACAGGCCGCTGGCGTGTTTGCCGAGCGCGACCACACAGGCGCCGGTCAGAGTGGCAATATCGATGACCGCAGCGGGTTTGAAGCGTGCGGCGTAGGTCAGGGCATCGCACAGCACCAAGCGACCCTCGGCGTCGGTATTGAGTATTTCGATGGTCTGGCCCGACATGCTGGTGACCACGTCACCCGGTTTGGTGGCGCGGCCGCTCGGCATGTTTTCGGAGGCGGCGACAATGCCGACCACGTTCAGCGGCAGGGCCATCTCGGCGATCGCCTGCAGTGTGCCGAACACGCTGGCCGCGCCGCACATATCGAATTTCATTTCATCCATTTTCGCGCCCGGCTTCAGGCTGATGCCGCCGGTATCGAAGGTAATGCCCTTGCCGACCAGCACCTGCGGTTGCCCGCCGCGCTTGCCGCCGCGATATTCGAACACGATCAGCTTCGCCGGCTGTTCAGAGCCCGCTGCCACCGACAGCAATGAACCCATGCCCAGTTCCCGCATCGCTTTTTCTTCGAGTATTTGCACTTTCAGCGCGGGATGCTTGCGCGCCAGACTGCGTGCTTCGGTAGCCAGAAAGGTCGGCGTGCAGATATTGGCGGGCAGATCGCCGAGCCGCCGTGTCGCATTCATACCCCGACCGATCGCTAGGCCGCGCTTCAACGCGGTTTTCGCGACGCTGTCGGTCGCATCGGCGATGTGCAGTTTGCGCAGCGCGATGGCGGGTTTCGGCTTCGATAACGTTTCGGTGTAACGGTATTCGCGCACGCTGGCGGCGATTGCAATCTGCAGCAGCTGCCAGGCCTTATCGCGGCCGGTGACGGCGAGGCCGTCGAGCAGCCAATGCGCCTCCTCGACTTTCTGCTCAATCAACGCACTCAGCGCGGCCTGCACCAATTTGCGAAAGTCGGCATCGCTGACCGCCTTGCCATCGCCGGTGCCAACCAGCAGCACGCGTTCGGCGCCGATGCCACTCAGCGCCGGCAGCAGCAGGGTTTGCGCCCAATCGCCTTTCAGATCGCCGCGCTTTTGCAATTTCGCAATGACGCCGCCGCTGGCACTGTCGATTTGTTTCGCGACACCGCGCAGCGGGCCTTTGCTGGAAACACCGACAATTACGCATGGGCTACGTAATTGGATTGAATTGGGAAACGATTTGCCACTGATTTGCATGTCCATCCTCGCAAGACAAATGAAGGGAATTTCGGGATAATCGCGCGGCGCGCAACCGATGCCGCGCTTCCTGCATCGCTGCCGCTTTAGTTGCAGCGACGCGCCGTGCCCCATGCTCGCCCTGAAATGGGTTCGCTTAAATAGCCAATGGGTTCGCTGTAAACAACGTGGCGTTTAGTTTAGTGAGCCATCCGGCACTTGGATACGGGCGCGCGAGCTATATGCCCCCTACGGACAATAAGCGTGATTCTGTTTCGATACCTCACCCGCGAGATTTTGCTGACGATGCTCGCCGTGACTTTCACGTTGCTAGTGATTGTTATCAGCAGTCGTCTGGTCGCATACCTCGGTTCGGCTGCTTCGGGCGATCTTCCGCAGACGTTGGTGTTCGCTGTGATTTTCTTTCGCATGCCGGGTTTCCTTGAATTGATCATGCCGCTCGCATTTTTCGTCAGCATCCTGCTCGCGCTTGGACGGTTGTATGTCGATAGCGAGATGGTGGTGATATCGGCCTGCGGCATCGGCCCGGTCCAATTGCTGAAGATGCTGACGCCGGCAGCGGTGCTGGTCGCCGCCCTGGTCGCCGCGATCAGCCTGTTCGTGACACCGTACTCGACATTGCGCGTGCAGACCATGCTGAACGACGCCCGCAACGTGACTGGTCTGGAAATGCTCAGTGCGGGCAGCTTCCGCGTGATCAATCAGGGGCGCGGTCGCGTCACCTACGTCGACAAACTCGATAAAGAAAGCGGCGATATGCTCGGCGTGTTTGCCGCCGATCGCTACACGGCGAACGATGGCTCGAGTCGGCAGGTGATTTTGGTTGCCGACCGCGGTCGCACCCAGCTCGATCCCGAATCGGGCGAGCGGTTTTTAGTGCTGAACGATGGTATGCGCTATCTCGGGCAGCCGGGCGAACTCGAGTTTCAGATCATGGATTTCGCCACCCTCGGTCAACTGCTTGAGCAGAACAATCCGACGCCGCTCTACCGCAAGCAGGACACTTTGACGACGGCGGAGCTACTGCGCTCACGCCGCCCCGATTCAAAAGCCACGCTGCAGTGGCGCATTTCGCTCGGCTTGCTAACGCTGGTATCGACGCTGATCGCGGTGGCGCTCGCGCGCACCGATCACCGGCGCGGGCGTTACGGCAAATTGTTCCCGGCTTTTCTGCTGTTCATGGTTTATCTCATTTTGCTGAATGCAGGCCGCGAGGCGATGGCGAAGCGGCAGATACCCATCGATCTGGGCCTATGGTGGATTCACGGTATTTTTTTGATTATCGGCTTGCTGTTTATGTTCGGCCCGCAATTCCTGCGCAGCCGGCGTTTGCAACGCGCCGCATCTAAGGCAATTCCGCGATGAGATTGATCACGCGCTATGTCGCGTTGCAGGTTACCGCTGCAATTTTGTTGGTGCTGGCTGTGCTGATGGGGCTCGATCTGGTGATCGGCGTACTCGATCAAAGCGGCGACATGGTGGGCAAATACACGGTCGGCCCAGCGGCGTACTACACCTTGCTATCGCTGCCCAGCCATCTCGCGCAATTGCTGCCGTTCGCGGTGCTGATCGGTTGCCTTGCGGGTCTTGGGTCGCTGGCGAGCACCAGCGAATTAGTGGTCATCCGTGCCGCCGGGGTATCGGTTGCGCGCATCTTGTGGATGGCATTGCGACCGGCTTTACTGGTGACATTATTCGGCTTGATTGTGGCGGAATTCATCGCGCCAAAATCCCAACAAATTGCGCAAAGTTATCGCGCTATGTTATTGCAGAAAAAGGATATTAGCGTCAGCGAATACGGCCTGTGGCATCGCGAGGGAAACAGCTTTTTGCATTTCAATGCAGTGCAGCCGAACGGCGAGTTATTCGGCGTTTCGATGTTTACGTTGGATGCCAATCGGCATCTGCAACAAGCGCTGTTTGCGCAGCGCGCGATTTATCAAGGCGATCATTGGGTGTTCGAAGATGTGCGTACTACGCATTTTTTGGACGATCATCTCGAAGCGTCGAACGCACCGAGTGCGCGCTGGGAAACGCAGTTATCGCCGCAGCTGCTGAATATTCTGGTCCTGAATCCCGTCGATCTGTCGGTCAGCGGTTTATGGCAGTACGTGGGCTTTCTGAAAAAGCAGGGATCGGAAACCGGTCAGTACGAGCTGGCGTTGTGGAATAAGCTGCTGCAACCGCTCGCGATTATCAGTCTGGTGCTGGTGGCCGCATCGATTATTTTCGGTCCGTTGCGGCAGTCGTCGATGGGCGCCCGGGTATTTACCGGTCTGCTGATTGGCATCGTATTTCGGATCAGTCAGGACATGCTTGGCCCAGCGAGTCTGGTATATGGCTTTGCGCCGATTCTCGCTTCGCTGACACCAATCCTGATCAGCTTATTCGCCGGAATATTCATGTTGCGCAAGCGCTAGCGACTAAATGTGGGTGTGGCACCGATTATTTTTTCGGTAAAACCACCACACGCGTACCGGACAAACGATCGTGCCAGGCCAGATGCTGGCGATCGATCAACAGCCACAAAAATCCCACTCCGCACAATAGCAGCGACACGCTGCCGGTCGCTGCGCGCACTAGGCATTGACGCCAATTCGGACGGCCGCCGTTATTGTCATCAACCCGTATCCGCCACGCCTGCATTCCTAACGTCTGGCCGTTCTTGCGCCAAAAATAGCAATAAAACCCACCGACGATGCACAGCATGTAGAGCCATATGATTGGGGCCGGCGCGATCGGCGGCAGATCGTGAGCGACGCCGTCGCCGGGTAGTGTCGAGTGACTGCGCAAGGCGGTGACGACAAATAGCGGCGCGACCAACAGACCGAATAATAGAAAAGCGTCGTAAACCAATGCGGCGACGCGACGCAGAATGCCGGCAGTGGGGAGAGATGAGGATTGTTCAGGCATGGAAGAGCAGCGAATTATTGACGGCGCGCCATTCTAGGCGGCGGTGATCAGCGGTGGCAAATTGCTGTTGCTGCCGGCTTAATATTTTGCCGTGAGCATTTCGTACTAGCCGTATCTAGTACTTGTATTGGACGCGGAAGCGAACTTCGTCGCCGGTGAGTTTGAGGTTGTAGTCCATCTCGCCGTCGGTAAGGTGCGACGAGCGTAGCGAGCCGTTTTCATCGGGCAGCGCCGATAGCATGCCGCTGCCGCTATTGCGATCGCGATAGGATTTGTACGCAGATTTCAGATACGAGCGAAAAATTTCGCCGAATGCGGCGCCGCCGCGTGACGTTTTGTAATCCGGCCGGAACTGCTGCATCCAGATCAGATTGAAGCGCAGATTGTCGTCGTCCTCGGCAACCAGCTGATTGCCGTGTTCGGCATCGGTGATGATGGTGAAGGTACGGGTGGGGCGATAACCGTCGGTGGCGGGAAGTTTCACTAGCTGGTGATAGAACGCATCGTCGCGGGGGTCGGCATGGCATTCGATGCTAAAGCCTGCAAGTACGGCTGCGACCATTGCCAGCAACGCGTGAGGGCCGAGCAGAACTTTAAAACTAACGGGGTTGCGCATCACAAACCTCGGGATACTCTAAGTTGCTCTTCCCTGACACCAGTTTGAACATCTGCCGACAAAAAAACAGTATCGGAATTAGATGCGTTCTTCATATGGCCTTGGATAAATTGCGATTGCCGTTGTTAGCGCTGGCATCGATATGCTGATGCACGTCATTCGTAATTAATTAGCAATGTAGCAACGGTTGAAAATCGCGATAATCTGACCCCCAAGAACTGTGACAGCCTACTCGGCGCAAATGACAAAACGGAGAACCCATGCACATCTTGCTGATAGAGGACGATCGCGCGGTCGCGGATTTCATCGGTAAGGGGCTGCGCGAAGGTCAGCACCGCGTAGAGCATGCCGCCGACGGCACCAAAGGCTTAGCTTGCGCCCGTGCGGGTGGATTCGATGCCATCGTTGTTGATCGCATGCTGCCGGGAGTGGACGGACTCAGCATCATCGAAGACCTGCGCGGTCGCGGCGACAAGACGCCGGTGTTAATTCTCAGTGCACTCGGCGACGTTGACGATCGCGTCAAAGGATTGAAGGCCGGAGGTGATGATTACTTAGTGAAGCCGTTCGCGTTTGCAGAATTGCTGGCGCGGCTCGAAGCGATTCAGCGCCGGCAACAGGCGAATCAATTTGAAATTCGTTTGCGAGTCGCAGATTTGGAAATGGATTTACTGACACATCGAGTGACGCGCGGCGGTCAGGTACTCAATCTGCAGCCACGCGAATATAAATTGCTTGAGTACATGATGCGTCATGCCGGACAAGTGGTTACCCGCACGATGTTGCTCGAAAACGTGTGGGACTATCACTTCGATCCGCAGACGAATGTTATCGATGTTCACATTAGTCGTTTGCGACAGAAAATCGATCGCGGTTTCGATGCCGCGCTGTTGAGCACGGTACGCGGTGCCGGTTATTTGCTGCAGGATCCCGACTTGATATGAATCTGAAGCGGATCCTCGCGAGCCTCACCTTCAAGTTCATGTTTTCGTATGTGGTGGGGTTGAGTCTCGTTGTATTCGTGGTGCTGGCGCTGGTGTTTGCGTCGTTCTCCTACAACTATTTTCGCTCGGTACACGCCAATGTGCAGAACGAGTCCGAACGGTTGCAGGCCATTTATCGGCAAGAAGGTTCGGCCGGATTACTGCGAGCGTTCGCCGCACCACAGGCCGGCCGGAACCTGGAGCACTTTCATTATCTGCTAACCGACGCGCAGCAGCGGCGCATCGCCGGCGATCTTGAGCAGTGGCCATCCGAAAGCCATGACAATTGGGCGGAACTTGAGTACAGCGTTTCCTTTCGCGATGAAATGCGCAGTGGCGATCAATTGATTAGCAAAATAGCGCCACTACCGGACGGCAATATTCTGGTGGTCGTGCGCAATTACACCGATTTCGTTTTATTCGAACAGATCATTCTCGCGGTGTTACTACGCACTATGTTTGTCACTATTGTGCTGGGCGCGATCGGTGGCGCCGTTGTTGCCGGCCGCAGCTTGCGCAGCATGGATACGATAAACCGCACCGTGCAATCGATCATGCAGGGTGATCTGTCGCAGCGCGTGGCAGTGCGCAATGCGCGCGGGGATTTTCGCCGGCTCGCGACGACATTCAATCGCATGCTCGATCGCATTCAGGCATTGATGGACGGCATGCGGCAGGTAACCGACAACATCGCGCACGATCTGCGTACGCCATTGACGCGGCTGCGCAATCATCTGGCCAGCCTTCAAGACATGGTTGATGGCGAGGCGCAACAAACGGTGCAGGCCGTGATCGATGAAGCCGATGGCTTGCTTGCCACCTTCAGCGCGTTATTGCGAATCGCGCAAATCGAATCGGGCCAACGCATCGCCGGTTTTCAGCGGCTCGATCTGAGCCAAATTCTGCATGATGTTATCGAGCTTTACGAACCATTGGCGGCTGAGAAAAATATCGATGTGACCGCGCAGATGGAGCAGCCGCTGCCGGTCTCGGGCGATCGCGATCTGTTGTTCCAGGCATTTGCGAATCTGCTCGACAATGCCATCAAGTACACGCCGGTGCAGGGTGCGATTCAACTCAGTGCCGCTGTGAATGGCAGGCAGCTGCGGGTCGAAATCGCTGACTCTGGGATGGGTGTGCCGGCGAGCGAACTCGATAAAATTTTCCGACGTTTTTATCGTGTCGAAGCGAGTCGCAGTCTGCAGCCAGGTAATGGGTTGGGATTGAGTCTGGTGCAGGCGGTGATCAATCTGCACGCCGGCAGCATTGCAGCCGGCGATAACCAGCCGGGTTTAACAGTGACCGTGCGGTTGCCGCTCGCCGCTAATTAATATTTTTCCAACTGGATATGCGCGGTGTCTGGAGCCACAGCGCTCGGTCGCTGTCGTTGCTCCGGGCTCAGCAGCTCCACGCCGACGGGCGCTAGCGTCAATTGCGAAATATCGGGAGTCACCGCGGCTGTGGCTTCCGACAGCGTTTCCAGCGGGGCGCCGGCGGGTGCGAGACTGAGCGCGCTGGTATCAGGTGCGGTGACGGGAGGTTGCGCGCGCTCGGCTTCGTTCAGCAATTCGCCGCCGGCCGGGGCGAGCGAGAGATGGCTGGTGTCGGGCGTCGCCGCTTCGATGGCATGGCGTTGCTGTGGAAACGGGCTCAGTTCAGCCATCGAAAAATGCGTAGTATCGATATGCGCGGTGGGTGGAATCGCACGCTCGTCGGCCCGCAATAGATCGGCACCGGCCGGGGCCAGTTGCAAGTCGGCGATTGGCGCCGGCGCTGCGGTTGAAACTGATGTTGGCGCGGTCTCGCCGTTTTTAACTTCTTTGAAGGCGACTTCAACGCCTGCTTTCTGCAACGCCTCGCGATATTTTAATGCAGTGGTTTTATCGATCCCGCGCTTTAGCAATTGCGGTTTACCGGTGAGCATGTCTGTCATGGCGGCGGGGGTCGACTTGAATAGCGCGGCTAAACGCTGCGCTGCGATGTCCGTCGTCAGACCATCGGTCAATTTACCGGTCAGGTACACATCGTAAAGCGGGGTATCCATAAACGCTGGCTGTCGGAGATGAAGTGCTCTAACGGTAGCGCCCACGTTGATCTTTCGCAATCAAATCCCTGGGCGGGCGGCGTATAATCGCGGCCCGCCATGATGACTAACGGTACGTAAAATGTCGGTGCAACAACAGATCGAAACCAAACTGAACGCAGCATTGCCGCTCGTCTATGTCGAAGTGGCTAACGAATCGCACATGCATTCGGTGCCGCCCGGATCGGAAACGCATTTCAAGCTGGTGCTGGTATCGCCGCAGTTTGCGGGCAAGCGTCCGGTCGCACGACATCAACTGGTTTACAAAGTGCTGGCCGATGAATTGGCGGGACCGGTGCACGCACTCGCGTTGCACACCTATACCGAAGAAGAATGGCTGCAGCGCCAGGGCGCCGCGCCGGCATCGCCGCAATGCATGGGCGGCAGCAAGCACGATCACCATTAACTCCACGCTTTATTGGTTCTCTCGTTATGTCAGTTGTAGTTGCCGCGCTGTATAAATTCGCCACCTTGGAAAATTATCGCGAGCTGCGTGAACCGCTGTTGCAGGTGTGCATCGATGCCAATGTCAGGGGCTCACTGTTGTTAGCGCATGAAGGCATCAACGGCACGCTCGCCGGTTGGCGTGACGGCATAGATGCTGTGCTCGATTATTTGCGCGCTGATCCGCGACTTACCGATATCGAGCACAAGGAATCGTTCGACGCGGAACAGCCGTTTCTGCGTATGAAAGTTAAATTAAAAAAGGAAATCGTTACGCTCGGCGTCGACGATATCGATCCCAACCTGCTGGTCGGCAAATATGTCGATGCCCGCGATTGGAATGCATTAATTAGCGATCCGGACGTGTTAGTTATCGACACGCGCAACGATTACGAAGTCGAGATCGGCACGTTCCAACATGCGTTGAATCCCAATCTGCAAACGTTTCGTGAGTTTCCGCAATACGTGCAGCAGTTCGATCCGAGCAAACACAAAAAAGTCGCGATGTTTTGCACCGGCGGTATTCGCTGCGAAAAAGCCTCGGCGTACATGCTGCGGCAGGGTTTTGACGAGGTGTATCACCTGAAAGGCGGCATTCTGAAATATTTCGAAGAGGTGCCCGCCGAGCAGAGTTTATGGCAGGGCGAATGTTTCGTTTTCGATAACCGCGTGGCGGTCAATCATCAATTGGAAAAAGGTGCTTACGAGTTATGCCACGCCTGCGGCTGGGGTGTCGATGACAGCGATCGCGCTTCGCCGCTGTATGAAGCCGGCGTGTCGTGCCCGCGTTGTCAGGCGACGTTGACCGAAGAACAGAAAGCGCGTTTTCGCGAGCGTCGTAAGCAAATTGAATTGGCCGCACTGCGCGGCGAAAAACATTTAGGGGTGCCGATCGAGGAGCGACGTGCTTCCGCCTATGCACGTCAAGTTGAACCTGAGCAAAAACGTTAGATTGTTAGACAGAGAATATTGTTAGAGAGAAGCGCTGGCGTTCTGCGGCAGCATAGTGCCGATCGAATCGGAGAGGCGTTGCACCAGTTCCGACATCGGCGCAGCCTTACCGAACAAATATCCTTGCACCGCATCGCAGCCGAGTGAGCGCAAATAATGCAGCTGTGCCTGGTTTTCGACGCCTTCGGCAATAATCCGCAATTTTAATCCCTGCGCCATTGAGATGATGGCGTTGACGATGCAGGCTTCTTCTTCGGCAGTTTTAATGGCGAGCACGAAACTGCGATCAATTTTCAATGTATTGATCGGAAATTTCTGCAGATAACTCAACGAAGAATAACCGGTGCCGAAATCATCGATAGCAATTTGCACGCCGGCGGCGCTAAGTCGGCGCAATTTCTCGATCACATCATGGCGATCGTTCATTAGCAGACCTTCAGTGATTTCCAGCTCAAGCAAATGCGGTGGAAATTTCTCGAGCGCCAATATCTCAAGAATATGATCCACAAAATTGGCGCGTTCGAGCAGCAATGGCGACAAATTCACCGACAGTTTTAGCGTGGGGAAGCCAATGCGGTGTTGCTGGCCGATTTCGCGACAAGCGAAGCCGAGTGTCTGCCGGTCGAGTTCGATAATCAGACGACTGTCCTCCGCGACCGGAATGAATTCCGCCGGCGCCAACAGCCCGAGTGTGGGATGACGCCAGCGCACCAGCGCCTCGACACCGACCAGTTGTTCGGTTTGCGCATCGACCTGCGGCTGATAATAAATTTCGAATTCGTTATTTTCGAGCCCGCGCCGCATGTCCTGTTCGAGCATTAAGCGCTGCGTGGCGATCGCAGTCATGTCGTGACTGAAAACGTGATAGCCATCCTTGCCGGTATTTTTTACGCGATACATCGCGATATCGGCATTTTTAATCAGACCATCGAGCGTGGTGCCGCCTTCCGGGTATACGGCGATGCCGATGGATGCACCGATATGAATATCGTGATCGCCGAGCCGAAATGGATCTTTGATGCTTTCGAGAATTTTTTCCGCAACTTGAATCGCCGCCTGCGAGCCAATCATATCGGGTAACAGCAAAGTGAATTCGTCGCCGCCAAAGCGCGACAGCGTATCGCCTTTACGCACGCAGCCGAGCAGGCGCTGGCTGACTGCCTGCAATAAACGATCGCCCATGGTATGGCCGAGTGAATCGTTGATGATCTTGAAGCGATCGAGATCGATGAACATCACCGCGAGTCGCTGATTGTTCCGCGCAGCCTGCGTCAATGCCATGCTTAAACGATCTTTGAACAACGCGCGGTTCGGCAAGCGCGTCAGCAAATCGTGATACGCCTGGAAATTAATAAAAGCCTCCGCTTCCAGACGATCGGTAATATCGCGTGCGGTGCCGTAAATGCAATAGCGTTGTGCGGTACCAGCGATATTTTCGTTTTCATTAACCGGCCACACCGACAATTCGAAATAACGTTTGCTGTGACTCGGTTGGCGCGGACGCAACGCGATTTCGATACTGCGCGATGAATTATGCGAGCGTCCCGCCTGCTCGAAAAAATAGCGCGCCTTTTCCATGTCATCTTCGTCAGCCAGCGAGGTCAGGGCGTGACCGATCAGCTCGTTGCGGTCATAGCCGAGTAGCGATTCGATTTTCGAATTCAAAAAACTAAAGCAACCCTGCTCATCGAGAATGTAGATGAGGTCGGGCGAATTGTTGACGATGAAACGATGCAATTTTTCCGAACGGTTGAGTCGGCCTTCCATGACGCGATGAGCGTCTTCGAGGCGCTTTTTTCGAATTGCATTGTTAATGGTGGCGAGCAGCTCCTCGGGGACGTACGGTTTTTTCAGATAATCGTAGGCGCCATTGCGCAGTGCGCGCGAAATATCGTCGATCGACGTCTCGCCGCTGACAACAATGGTCATGGTGGCAATTTGATGCGTGGTCATGTATTGCATGACATCGTGACCACTGACATCGGGCATGCGCAGGTCAAGCAACAGCAAATCGTAATGATTGCGACACAGCTGAGCGATGGCTTCCTGCCCACCGAGTGCGGTATCGACATCGTAGCGATACAGCTGCAATAGCGCGTGCAGACTTTCCAACAACCGCGGATCGTCGTCGGCCAGGAGAATTCGCGCAGGTTTTTCCGCTACTTGCTCGCTGATAACGCTCGCTGATGTTTTCATTAGACCATCGGTATCAGCAATTGAAATTCGGTACCGCTTTTATTGCTTTTGCACATGATGGAACCGCCAATTTCGTCGATCAGTTTTTTAGTGATACTCAAACCCAAACCGGAGTGTCCCACGCCCTTGGTCGATGTCACCGGCGAAAATAAATGCTTCAAAATAGTAGGTGCGATCCCTGGCCCATTATCGGCGACGGTTATTGCAGCAAAATTTCGGCCATTTACCACGACATCACCTTCGGTGGTCAATTTAATTACGCCAGCGGGCGGCAGCGCCTCAACCGCATTTTTTAATAGATTGGTCAGTATCTGCTGGATATTAGTGACATTGGTGCGCAGCGGCGGCAACGAATCCGCCAGTTCCAGCCGCAATACAATTTGGTGCGTGGCGCACAGCGATGTCTCAAAAATACGCGCAATATCCGCGACTACTTTGTTCAGTGCGATTTCGCCGTTGCTGGCTTCGGTCGATTCCGGTTCGCGCAGTCTCAATAAAATGGTGCCGACGCGATCGATTTCCTGCTTTATTAAATCGAGGTCGCCTTGCATCTGATGTTGCTCACCCAACTTGACGCGCAGCAGTTCGAGATAATTGCGAATGATGCTGAGCGGATTGCTCGCTTCATGCACCGCTTCGCGAATTTTCAGCTGCAGCGTATCACCGTCTTGTTCGCCGGCATCCGCCAATCGTACGCGTTGGTGATGATGCTGAATGGCCGCGCCAATTTCGCTACACAAGCCAGCTAGTAATACTGGGCGGGTGATCTGCGGATCCTCGCCCCCGCGCAGGAGCCCGAGCACCAATACGCCGACCACGAGGTCACTTTTGCGCAAAGGCAGACACAACAGGTGATCGGCTTCGCAGTAGCTCAACAGTTGTTTATCGATTACCGCGAGCGCGTCCGCATCGACCGCACTGCCGCGAACCGGCAATTGTTGCAGCAGCGCATCACTGACCAGGCTGCGATCAGGCAGTAAGGGAATGACGAAGTCGGGTCCGCTGTTGGTATCGTCCAGACGTTCGGGAAGATAAGCGCTGATGACTTTAGCGTCCGCATCGGCGCTGAATAACAGACAGCGATCGACGCCCAGCGTCATGAATACGATGCGACGTATCGTGTGTTCCAAGGCATTGCGTGTTTGGCTGCGCCAGAGTTCGGCGTTGATGTGCCCGAGTTGGCTGAGTTGGCCGAGACGTTCGCCCAGTAATGCTGTATGCGCATCGGCGCCCTCGCTGCCCGAGCCGCCGATATCGATATTCAGGCTGCCGGCGAGGCGTTCGACATCGTCGCTGATGCGGGCGCCCAGCTCGCGTGTCAATGCTTCATTCAAACCGAACAGCAGATCCGCTTGCTCGATCGCTTCGTCGCCCAGTTCGCTGGTAGCGCTCAGCGCACTCGCCAGATTGACGATTTTTACCAGGTGATGCGCATCGAGAATCTGCACGCTTGGTTCGTGGTGATAGCGCACCGCGTCCGCCATGAAACCGCCCAGCTGCCAGCTGGCGATCATGTCGGCGCCGACCTCTGGGTGGCTTTGTTGAAAATGTTGCCGCTCGGACGCGAGCAGGGCGCGGTCATCGCTCACCGCCGACCATTGCTCGATATAAGCACCGTCATGTTGATTCAGCAGAATCAGTTGGCCGACATCCATCAGCAGGCCGCACAGATAGGCTTCATCCGGCGTTGGATAACCGGTCAGGTTCGCAAGAATATGCGCGAAATTGGCCGAGACCAGCGAGCGCCGCCAGAATGCTTTAACGAAGGGTCGATGCTGGGGGTTGAAGCGGTGGAAAAATTGCTTGATTGCTGCGGTGATGACGATCGTTTTGACGGTATCGGTGCCGAGTAGCAGCAGCGCGCGCTCCACGCTTTGACAAGCCTTGCTGCGGCCGTAATAACTGGAATTGGCGACGCCGAGCAGCCGCGCCGTCATCGCAGTGTCGTGATGAATGATGCTGGCGATTTGCTGAAAATCCGCATGGTCGCCATGGATCGCATCCAGAATGCGCAGCAACACCTGCGGCAGGCTTGGCAGGCGGTCAAGCGTCCGGCTGTCGGGTCCCATGAAATTATCCTAAAGGTCAAAACATTTTTTTTCGGTCGGTGCACGAAGGGGCTGATGCCTTGAAAATACTCGCGGTCGACACGTTTTTCGGTTTTGAAGTATAGTCAACCGGCATTCTGTAGGCTACGTCACAAAATTAACAACAGGCGTCAGCTCAAAGGCACTAAAAAAATGTACAGAAGCCGAAAGGGGGGTGAGAGCGAATCGCGAGAAATCGCTCTATTGGGAGAGTTTGTACAGTGCCGGTCGTACAGGAATCGGTTTTGACGGAAAAACCGCGATCCCCTCATGTCATCGCTATCACTAGCGGTAAAGGCGGAGTCGGAAAGTCGAGTATCGCGGTTAATCTCGGTATTTCGCTTGCGAAAGCGGGATCGCGCGTGTGCATTTTCGATGCGGATACCGGACTCGCCAACATCAATATCCTGCTTGGACTGACGCCCAAGTACAGTCTCGAACATGTTTTATTCGGCGCCAAGACCATCGAGGAAATCATGCTCGAAGGTCCGCGCGGGCTGAAAGTTATTCCCGGCGCCAATGGCATCGCCGAATGCGTTTCGTTGCATCCACGTCAGCAACTGCGCTTGACGCGCGAGCTGGCGCGTATTGAATCCGAATTCGATTATCTGCTGCTCGATACCGCTGCCGGTATTGCCGAGACGACGCTCGACTTCGTCGGCTCTGCGCATCAAAGCCTCGTGGTTATCACCCCGGAGCCGACCTCGCTGACCGATGCGTTTTCGCTGATCAAGCTGATGCAGCGCCGCCGCCCCGGCATGTCCTATCAAATTGTGGTGAATATGTGCAGCAACGTCGCGCAGGCGCGCGAGGTGTATCACCGCTTTAGTACCGCAGTCGAAAAATACATTGGTATTCGCACCCATCTGCTCGGCCATTTATTGCGCGATGAAAGCCTGCGGGTTGCGGTTTCGCTGCAAAGTCCAGTGGCACTATTTCCGGAAACCGATCCGTCGTCCCGCAGCTTTATTCGCTTGGCCGATGCCTTGCGTCAATCCGTCGAGCACGATACCGCGCGTACCGGCTTCACGGTATTTTGGCAGCGCCAATTTCGCCAGCATCAGGCCGGTGAGCAGAAGACGGCGCGCGCCCAGCCGTTACCCGCCGACGAGCGCGCGTATCTATCGGAAATAAAATCGCGGTTGCTCACCGTTATCGCGAAGATGGATGGACCGCGACCGGATATTGCAAATACCGTCGACGAAATATGCCGAAGCTATACCGCGAAGACAGGTTTGCCGGCCATAGAACCGATTCATCTCATCGACCAACTGCGGGCAGACCCCGATCGTCATCAGGATTTGTTGCGTGTGCTTGCTGAACGGCTGGCACCGTGGCTACCGGTTGCGGCAATACCGGCGCCGATGTCATTACCTGCCATCGATGCGCCATTGCCAGTGATGGATGTGGAAGCTGTGCCGCTCGACGTTGCTGAGTCGTCGCTACCGACACAGATTCCTCGGGTACATCGTTATGACGAGCGGCGATTTGGCTCGCAGACAATGTTGCTCGAACTGTTACAGCGCCAAAACGCCGGCGGTAAAACGGCGCGTGAACTCATAGACATACTCGTTTCCTGACGTCGTTTAGTTTATTTCAGCCCGGTTTGATTTTTATTTCCGCCGCGCTTGGTTTTGTTCGATGTCGCCGTCGGCGTTATCGACGGCCTGCATTCATATTCCCGTTCTCGCAAAATTTTTCTAAGCACCTCAGTGCGTATCGACGCATCCACCATTGACAGCGCTGCGATTCTGATTTATCTAGGCTCGCGAATCGCCGTAATAAAAAGCAACAATGATTTCGGTGGTACAGGTGGGGTGCTGTTATGACGAAATCGTTATCTGGCACAGATGATAAAAATAGCGATCTCAGTGAAGGTTTTATGGCCGACGAGAGCGAGAGCGGCGATTTCGAAGCCGCGGAGCCGGCGACACCGCCGCGAGTAAATCAGAAAGATCCGACCATTCGTCGAAAAATTGAAGACAGATTAGAGCGTAAGCGTCTGCGCGATGAACTCGGAATTTACGATGACGACGCGTGGGAGGATATTTAGCATCGCGCTGAGCCCGACATTTCCCAGTGCTCATAACCACCGTTATACTCGCCGCATCACTTCGCTGATGCCCGTGCAATTATGGTGGACCCTCAATCCGCAGCTCCGTTTACCCAGGCTGATATGGCCCACGATAAAAATAAATTGGCGCAGAATCGTTTAGAAAATTTGACCCGTACCGTTAGCGAGCTAATGGACAAGGCGACCCAAAACGAACGCATTCTTCGCAAATTTCAACATTTCGAACTGGAGCTTTTGGCCGTCGGCAGTATTGAAGCCTTGCTCGATAGTTTGCTGGCCGATAGCCTGCATCATTTCCGGTTGGATGCGGTTGAGCTGTGGCTCTACGATCCGGAACGCATCCTGCGCGAATTGATGACAGAAGAATTACAACGTACATCCGGCCTGTTCTGGCTTGATACCGATCCAGCATTACGCGAATTACATCCCACATTAAATGCGGTAAGGCTTGTCAGTCCTCCGTTAGCGGGATTATTTCCGGGCCGACCGGTGCAATCGGCGGCATTACTACCGTTGGTGCGTCATGGTGCACTGGTGGGCAGCCTGCATTTCGGCGCTTTTTCTGCACAACGTTTTAGTAGCGATAAATCGACCGACTTCATTAATCATCTGGCCTCGGTTGTCGCCGTCTGTTTAGAAAATTGTGCCAATCAGGAACGACTGCATCGTTTGAGTCTGGTCGATATGCTGACGCGAGTAGAAAATCGGCGTTCGTTTCATTTGTCCATGGATAAAGAAATCGCGCGCTCGGTGCGCCAGCAGGAACCGCTGACGTTGATGATGGGCGATCTCGACCATTTCAAATCGATCAATGATAACCATGGCCATCAGGTGGGTGATCGCGTGCTGCATGCGATCGCGCAGGAAATCGCCGGCATGCTGCGCACCACCGATCACGTGTGTCGTTATGGCGGCGAAGAATTCGCGCTGATTCTGCCCAACTGCGATCGTGCACTCGCCATTGAAATTGCCGATCGCATTCGTCAGCGGATTGCGGCCATGCGAATAGCCAGCGACAGCGGTATCGAGGTGCCGGTATCGATTTCGCTCGGCGTCACCTGCTGGACACGACCCCTTGCCAATGGCGCAATGATTGCCGAGCGGCTGATTAAAATGGCCGACGATGCGGTTTACCGCGCCAAAGCGGCAGGACGCAATCGCGTCGAATATCAAATTTTTGCCTGATTTATCGCTGCCCGATTGTTAAACTGCCCGCTGTTCTAAATCCGTTACGTGAGAGCGAGCATCGTGGATAAGCTGCATCATCTGTTTCAAAACAATCGTGCTTGGGCAGAAAAGATCAAAACGGAAGACGAGCACTTCTTCGAAAAATTATCGTCACAGCAACAGCCGGAGTATCTGTGGATCGGCTGCTCCGATAGCCGCGTACCTTCCAATCAGATTATCGGATTGTTGCCGGGCGAAGTCTTTGTGCATCGCAATGTCGCCAACATCGTTATTCAGACTGACCTGAATTGCCAATCGGTAATTCAATTCGCGGTCGATGTGCTGAAAGTTAAACACATCATGGTGGTTGGACATTACGGCTGCGGTGGCGTGCGTGCAGCGTTGGATGGCTCGCAGCATGGTCTGATCGATAATTGGCTGAGCTCGCTACAGGATATTCATGCAGCGCACCGCGACGAGTTGGCGCAGTTATCCGGTGACGCACGCGTCGATTTGTTATGCGAATTGAATGTGAAAGCGCAGGTAATGAATGTGGGTCGGACCCGCATTGTGCAAAATGCTTGGGCGCGGGGCCAGGAACTGAATGTACACGGCTGGATTTACAGCGTGCGCGACGGCTTGCTGAAGGATCTCGATACCACGATTAGCGAAGCCGTACAGCTCGATCCTGTCTATAAGATTGCGCCGATCCAACTGCCCACCGACGCCACACAATAAAATTTCAATTTCCCGCGAACAATACGTCATCGGTTACCGCGGCATCGACGAGCAGCACGCGTTGCTCGTCGAGGAATGCACCAAACGTTTTGCACAAACGATTGGTGGTGGCATCGCGATATGTGGTCGATGCCATTAAATCGAATTCGATACGATCGCGCATCGCCATCAGCGTCGGAAAATATGGGCGCCAACTCCAGTTGTAACCGAGATAGCGCGGATCCAGCTGAACCCCTCCAGCGCTGATCTGATAGTTGGGGGAAAGTTGTTCGCCCTGCGTATTACAGATGAAGAAACGCATAATGCCGAGCTGATGCAACGACTCGATTGCAACAGCGTCAGCAGCCACGCCCTGTCGCAGCTGTTCCCGCAACTTTAAAACGGCCTGTTTTATGGCGCGACTATGTTCGATGCTGAGACCCAGTCGTGCGGTTTTGCGTTGAAAATATTGGCCGATAAGTTCGTCTATTTGCGGTTTAAATTGATTTTCCGCCAACGGCGTCGGCATTGCGGGAGCAAACAAATATCCTTGCATATAGCTCGCCCCGCAATCGACGCCGAAACAGAATTCGTCCAGCGTTTCGACACCTTCGCAGACAACCTCAAAGCCCGCGCGCTCGGTAATCGACATCATGCCGAGCAGCACATCGGCAGACAGACCGCCGCGCGCGGCGAGTTTAAATAGCCGCATATCGAGTTTGATAATGTCGGGCGCGAGCGCAATGATGCGATCGAGCTGCGAATTACCGGCGCCGAAATCGTCGATCGCCACGCGCACGCCGCCGCGATGATATTCCTTAACAATGCGTTGCAGGCGTGTTAACTCGCCGGCGGTTTCCGTAATTTCGATAACGACTCGACTCGGATCCAAGCCCGCTGCATCGATCATTTTCATCGTCGGCGACGCAATATCGTCGCCGAGCCGATTGACCCAGTCGGGCGTAATGTTGACGGTGATAAATCCGCAGTCGTCATGGCCAGCAAAATGATTGAAGCCCGTTTGGCGCAGTTGACGATCGACAGCGATTTTAAAGTCGACCGGTAGTGCCGGATCGCTGAACAGGTTCCCCGCACTGATGATTTCGCCGCGAGGATTGCGTGTACGTGCCAGCATTTCATAACCGGCAATATTGCCGCTGGGTAAATACACCAACGGTTGATAATGAGGGAAATAAGGCTCAATCGAGGGTCGGATATTACGCACGGGGAACTCCGTAACGGATTTCATAATTACGTCACCATGTTGTGGAGGAGTCCTTCCCGGCAGTGCAAATGCACAAACAAAGTGCGACAGCAGCAACTATCACACCATTTTTGTCGAAATGATTTGAGCTGATTACGTCTACGTAATATTCGTGGATTAGCGCACCAAAAGTGTCGCGGGTTTTGCACCGCGTCGCGCAGCGGAGGTCCAACTAAAATGAAAATTCGTTATCGTGTGCACCGCGCGTGGTCGCAGTATTTTGTCCGTGCGCAATTGCGATGCATTGTGGTTAGCAATGGTTATTAATTTTATCGGTCAATAGGGGAGTGGTGCGATGTCTGTAGTAGTGGTATTGGGCGCCAGTAATAATCCCAGTCGCGTTTCCTACCAGGCCATTCAGCGGCTGCGGCATTATCACCATGAGGTGATTCCCGTTAATCCACGCGGCGGTGCGATACAAGGGCTCGAGGTATTGCCGTCGCTGAAGGCGATTACCGTGCCGGTTGATACTGTGACGATGTATGTGGGGCCGCAACACCAATCGCTAGTGCTCGAAGACATTCTCGCGCTACGGCCGCAACGCGTTATTTTTAATCCGGGTAGCGAGAACCCAGCGAGTTATGCGCGTTTGCGCAGCGCCGGTATTCATGTCGAAGAGGCATGTACGTTGGTTTTACTATCGACGCGGCAGTTCGAACACACGTTCTAATTGACGACAACTGCCTCTGCTGCTGTTGATGCGGCCGACGTCATATGGCTATCACTGCACGCGGACACCTGCCGCAAAATGCGGCCATGGCGAATCACCAACACCGTGTGCTCGCTCAATGGCAGCCAGTTTTCATTGCTGAGTGGCCGGCTCGCAAGCAGCGTCATTTCCTGATCGGAATCGATCTCGAGTCCATTCAATAGATGATGTTCGTGATGGTTGCGATGCAGCAGATATAAACCGGGTGGCGAGGTCTCGCCATTGTCCTGGCGTCGAAAATGCGAGTGGACGAAGAGGAAGTCGCCATCACTATAAAGAAAGTTGGCGGCGCCGAACTTCGCTATTTCTGAGCTGAACTGTAGAAATACTTCCAGACGTTGCGCCATTACAGGGGCAATCGCCGCTTGCCATAGTGGCTGCATCAATTTCAGTAAATAACAAAAGGCATGTTCGGAATCGGTATCGCCGATGGTGCGATATGGCCCCTCGGCGATGTTTACGCGCTCGCGCACATTACCGAGATCACCGTTATGCGCGAACACGTGCGGCTGTCCGCCCAGTTCTCGCATAAACGGTTGTGTGTTGCGCAGGCAGATCGAGCCCTGCGTTGCTTTGCGGATATGCGACAGCACCAATTGACTGGGAACATGCTGGTCGTGAATGAATCGTAGATGTGCGCTTGCAGCGGAAGGCTCGGGTTCGCGAATCAATGACACATCGCCATCGCGAAAAAATGCGATGCCCCAGCCATCGATATGCGGGCCGGTGGCGCCGCCACGACGTGCAAACTCTGCCAACGAAATCTGCACAGTAGTCGGTTCGCGGCTGGAAATACCAAACAACTCACACATGTTGCGCGTAGATAACAAGAAAGCGGGATGGTTTGAGTCTAGCCGAATATCAATAACGTGCGGGTTTTTGCTGTATTTTATCGACAGCTTCGCATTTATGCGATCGAGCCGTAGTGGAGCCAATAAGTGCGGCAGAGAACGTGCGGTGGAGAAAGTGCGGAGGGAGAAAAATGCTACCCGTCATATGACAGGGGACGCTTTAAAAAACTGCGCCGCCCGAAGGCGGCGCAGATTGCTCATCAGACTGATGTTGCTGCTGGAGCTGCTGTCGGAGCCGGAGCTGCTTTAGCGCGAGCCTTACGTGGTGCTTTGGTTTTGGCTTTTGCTTTAGCAACTACTACTGCTTTTTTCGGACGGCCCGGACGGCCTTTTTTAGCAGCCGCGGCTTTTGGTGCTGCCTTGGCTTTGGTTTTTGCTTTTGCCTTGGTTTTAGCTTTCGGTGCTGCTTTAGCTTTTGCCTTGGCTTTTTTCGCTGCTGCTGCGTCTTTTTTGGCTTTAGCGGCTGCTACTTTTTTAGCTTTAGCTTGAGCTTTTTTCGCTTTAGCTGCAGCTTTTTTCTCTTCGGCGGCTTGCTTAGCACGAGCTTTTTTCAGCTTGGCTTCGAGAGCTGCCAGTTGTTTTTCGAGAGCTGCTACCGTTGGTTTCTTAACTGCTTTCTTTTTTGCTGCTGCCATGAATTAAATCCTTGTCAGTAGAGTTGGTGGATTTGTGCAGTAACACGCCAACAATTATACGTCGTATTTTTAAAATTTGTAGAAATTTTGTATTTTTTGTGCTCACAAATTTTATCGAGAGTTAATTTTTTCGACAAATTAAAAACGTGGCGGAGCTCGGGATGTTTATTTTTGCGCGGTAGAATTCGTTTCAATACGTATTTTCGATGTACACGATGAGGAGAAATGAGTATGACCGACATATCCGAAACTGCAATTGAGGCCGCTGTTTTTCGTCGTTTACTGACGCATTTGGACAGCCGTACCGACGTTCAGAATATCGATTTAATGAATCTCGCCGGCTTTTGTCGGAACTGTTTGGCGAAATGGTATGTGACCGCAGCAGCTGAAAATGGTGTGACGATCGAGTATGAAAAGGCGCGCGAACGCATTTACGGTATGCCTTACGAAGCATGGAAAGCGCAGTTTCAGCGCGAAGCATCCGCCGAGCAGCGCGCGCAGTTCGATCAATCCAACCGAGAAAAATAGCGTTTTTGGGTGACATTGCCAGAACTGGGCGGACGCTAAGTACGCCGCCCGCAGCTTTAGAATTGTGCGAAGCGGGCGAGCTGTACGTTTTCTTGCAGTAGTAACTGACTAAATGTTTCGCTGGCGAGAAATGCCAGCTCCAGCGGACGCGTCATGCGAATGGGATCGCTGATGTCATTATCCGCATGCCCGGGATGGCACATCAGTAAATCGCCATTATCGGCATCGTGTAACCAGCGATGTATCAGCGTCGCGAAGTCTGCGGTCGGTTCCAACGAATAAATACCGGCAAATGCGCGATTGGTTTGCATCCCGTGGGTTGCCACCGCCGCGGAAAAGCCTAGGCCGAGTAATTTCAAGAATGCTGTCTTGGGCAGGTCCGCGGTCAATGACCAGCGCGGATTTACGGCACGCAAATAAGGCTTCTGTGCCGGATAGCGACGCTTCAATTCACGCAATATGACCGCGCGAATGCCCGGGAAAATATGCACGTGCTGGTGTCCATCGACAAAATCCGGTGCTTGCTGCATGACATGTTCGAAGCGATCGAGCTGGGTATGCAGGGTTTTCGCAATGGTGTCGAGATCGTGTGTTGCCGTGAGCGCGTCGCGCAATACTGCATTCAATGGTTGAGCTGGAACTGACTGATTCGAAAACGGATGCGTGAGATTGAAATGCAGACCGATATCGATTTCCCCGCGCAGCATGGGTAGGCGATTGCTGACATCAAGCCAGAATGGGCTTTCGGTCATGCAACTTGTCGCGGACAGTCGATGCGCGGCCGCGAGTTCGAATATGCCGTTGCTGATTGCTGCGGATTGACCGTAATCGTCGGCGCAGAGAATGATTTTTTTCATCGCGCGGGCCTTAATGCCGGAACGCCCATAATTTGCTGAGCACAAACGTAAGACCCGCTACCGCAATCAGTACGACGGCCAGCGCAACGCGGTAATCGAGCGCAGTGAAGCGTAGCAGCAGTGAGAACATGCATTCGTTGACGATAAAACTGGTGATTGCGACCAGCAGAAACCGTTTGAAAGTGGACTGCGCGGTGGCGGTACTCGCAAAAGTCCAATAGTGATGGCCGAAATAACTGACGTTAAACGCCACACCGAAGCCGATCACATTGGCGATCAGCTCGGGTATCCCGAATGGAACGATGGTTACTACCACCAGCCAATGCACGACCATTGCGGCAACACCGACGATGCCGAAGCGCGCGAGTTGCAGAATCACGCGCGGGGCTCGTCGTCGAAACCGAGGCGGCGCGCAATGATGTAATTCGGCCGGCCTTTCACCTCGTTGAAGATGCGGGCGATGTATTCGCCGACTACGCCGATCGCCATCAATTGAATGCCGTTGAGAAACGTAATGGCGACTACCAGTGTTGCCCAGCCGGGCAAATCCGCGCCGAAGATCAATGTGCGAGTCATCACGTAAATGCCGTACACGATCGAAATCAGCGAAATTACCAAGCCGGCCACTGCTGAAATACGCAGCGGTAGTTCGGTGAACGCGACCATGCCCATAAGGGCAAGACGCGTCAAACGGCGGAAATTAAACGTGGTGCGACCGTGGTGGCGCTCTTCGACCTGAAACGGTACGCCGATACTTTTATAGCCGACCCACGCGTACAGACCTTTCATGAAGCGGCTGCGCTCGGGCAATGCTTTCAGCGAATCCACCACTTTGCGATCGAGCAACCGAAAATCGCCCGCGTCCGGTTGAATCGGAATGCGCGATGCGCTGCCGAGCAATTTATAAAAGCCATTGGTGAGGTGGCGCTTCATAAAGCCTTCGTCGTCGCGATTGGTACGCACGCCGTAAACCATTTCATAACCTTCGCGCCACTTTTCGAAAAATACCGGAATCATCGCCACCGGATGCTGCAGATCTGAATCCATCAGTACCACGACATCGCCGGATGCTTCGTGGATACCGGCGGTGAGCGCCGCTTCCTTGCCGAAGTTGCGCGATAGAAATACGCATTTCACCGGATAACTTTCTGCGAGCGTGGCGGCGGTGTTGGCGGTGTCATCTGAGCTGCCGTCGTCGATGAGGATGATTTCGGCGCGCGGCGTTAATTGCTTCAGCATTTCGGTCAGCTGCGGTACCAAAATGCGCAGGTTCGCCGCTTCGTTGAAGGCGGGCACCACGCAGGAAATCATCACTTCGTGCAGATGCGGCTTCGGGGCGACGGCAGATACGGAGCTCAGTGACATAAAACGGTCTCGGTGATTGGCATACTGGCGCGAACATAGCTGCCCGCCCCATGCTGTGCAAGTAATAGATAGCGCTGTGCCAGTAATGGATATTTCTGACAGCGGAATGTTCCCTGCGGCTTTTGCCGCGAAATCTAAATACATCAGGAAGATGTATTTAGATGTCAGGTTAAGAGTGCGGAGTGATTTCTTCCATGACAACGAAATCGCCGAATTCGCGCAGCGGTTTGAAGCGAGCCTGTACCTCTGCGGGCAACTCGCTCACTTCATCTTTATACATGACGAGAAAATCATGCGTGGTGTTGGCTAGCAGGGTTGGCGTCTGGCCGCGTTCGAGCATTTTCGCTTTACCGGCGGAATAAAACTCGCCCGAATAATAGCGGCGACGGTAGTAAAAAAGGCCATCGTCGCTGCTACTGCGTTGCTGCAGATAAAACTGCGCGGTGTCCTTCTGGGACGATTTCAGCAACGTTTCGCGATCAGCCGCATATAACGCCGCGACACCAAGCAACACCACCGGGGTGAACAGCGTGAGAAGCAGCAGCGGCGTACGCAGTGGTCGCGTGCCGAAGCGCGCGAATATTTCGACGAGCAGCACCGCAAATGCGGCGAGCGACGGCAATGGATACGGCCAGATGACATTGTGCGCAAACGTGAAAAATACAATCGGCGCGAATGACCACCACAGCAGATAACTGATCAGGCCGCTATCGTCACCTGTGCCGTCGCGTAACCATGCGCGCCGTTGCTGGATCAGTGTTTTTGCCTTCGCGAGAAAAACGAACGACCACGGCAGCGCCGCCGCGAGCCAGAATACCCAAATCATGCCGATCGGTTCGGCATGCGCATGGCCGTATTTGTCACCGTCCCAACCCGGATTCAAAAACCGGCCGAAGTGTTCGCCGAGAATGAAGTAAGCGAGAAAGCCCGGTGTTTTGTGTTCCGCAATCAAATACCACGGCACACCGATCAACAACATCAATAGAGTGCCGCTGACCCATGGCAGCGCGCGCCAGACCTGCAGCCAGTTTTTACGAAAAATTATCCACGGCAGAATCGGTAAAAATGTCAGTACGCCGACCAGCGGCCCTTTTGCCAGTAAGCCAAATCCCAGTCCGACAAAAAACAAATAACCCCAGCCGCGCGATGATGTCTGCAGTGCCTGCCAAAAAGAAATCATCGTCAATGTCGTGCAGAGCGCGAGGCTGGAATCGGTCATCACGGCGCCGCCGGCCATGAAGAATAAACTCATGCTGGCGAGCACACTCACGGTAACGAGCGCGAAATCGCGGCCGCGGCGCGCGGCGGTCCATTGCCAGACCAGCATCAGCATCGCAATACCGACTAATAAAGAAGGTAGACGCGCGGCAAATTCATTGACGCCGAATAATTTCATGCTGAATGCCGACAGCCACGTCGATAACGGCGGCTTTGCCCAGAACGGCACGCCGTAATCGTGCTGCGGTGTAATCCAGTCGCCGGTCTCCAACATTTTGCGCGCGATCTCACCGTAGCGCGCTTCGGTGGTATCGGTCAGCGGCACCACGATGCTGCAAGCGATGCGTACGATCAGCAGAAATAACAATATCCACCACAGTGTTGTTCGCGATTTTTCTGTCAGCATCGATAACGCCCGGTCGGTTTCGAGAGGCGCGCATTATCGCCGATTGCGCGTGCTGCCGCAGCTCGCGCAGTGTATGCAGGCAGTCAACTGCGGGATTCCTTAAATTTTCCTCAATATTTGCCTATGCGTTACTGAACAATGGCTAACGCTTAATTTGACGGTCTTGTGCCGCTCGCAGACACTGCGAGCCACTTTGCAACGCTTGCTGGAGTTCATTTATGGCGTGGTTATCGCCGCGAGAAGTATTACGGAGTCGCTGGCTAAAGACGGCAATTTTGCTGTTACTTTTGATTTCACTGGCGCTCGGCGCGCGTGCATTTTTCGGTAGGGGCAAAACCCATGACGGACCGGAAACGCGACCGATTCCGGTGGCGACCGCGAAGGCGGCGAAGGGCGAGCTGAAATTATTTCTGAATGGTCTCGGTACCGTGACGCCGGCGAATAATGTGCTGGTGCGCAGCCGCGTCGATGGTCAGTTGCTGCGTGTGCATTTTCAGGAAGGACAAAACGTGCGCGCCGGCGATGTGCTCGCAGAAATCGATCCGCGCGCTTTCGATGTGCAATTGATGCAGGCCGAAGGCCAGCTCGCGCACGATAATGCGTTGCTGAAAAACGCGCAGATCGATCTCGAACGTTATCGCACGCTGTGGTCGCAGGATTCGATTGCACAGCAGCAAGTCGCCGCGCAGGAAGCGCTGGTACGTCAATATGAAGGCACGGTGAAGGTCGATCAGGGCCAGGTCGCCGATGCGAAATTGCAATTGAGCTACGCGAAAATTACCGCACCGGCGAGCGGCCGCGTCGGTCTGCGGCAGGTCGATCCCGGCAATATCGTGCATGCCTCGGATGCCACCGGTATTGTCACAATCGCCCAGGTGCAACCCATTTTTGTCGTGTTCACCTTGCCCGAAGACAACTTGCCGCGGCTGATGCAAAAGCTAAATGCGAAAACCGCGCTGGCGGTCGATGCCTACGATCGCGAGCGCAAGCTCAAACTCGCCAGCGGTACCTTGCTGACCGTCGACAATCAAATCGATACCACCACCGGCACGGTGAAATTGAAAGCCCAGTTTCTGAATCAGGACAGCGCACTGTTTCCCAATCAATTCGTTAACGTGCGCATGCACATCGATACATTGCGCGATGTGGTGCTGTTGCCAGTGGGAGCAGTGCAGCGCGGTGCGCAAAGTAATTTTGTCTACCTCGTGAAAGCGGATAACACCGTCGCGTTACGCAATGTAAAAGTGGGCGATACCGAAGGCGATCGCGTAGTAATAGAAGAAGGCATCCAACCCGGCGATGAAGTGGCCATTGCCGGCCTCGATAAATTACGCGATGGCAGCGCGGTCGAGCCGGTGGTGCGTGACGGCGTCAAGAAACCTGTCGAGCAGCACGCTCACCCCAATGCGCAATCCAGCGGCGAACGGCACAAAAAGCGTGAGCACAGGACGCCATGAATCCATCGCGCCTTTTTATTCTGCGGCCGGTTGCCACCTCATTATTGATGGTGGCGATTCTGCTCGCCGGGTTGATCGCGTATAAACAATTGCCGTTGTCGGCATTGCCCGAAGTCGATTACCCGACCATTCAGGTGGTGACGTTATATCCGGGCGCGAGTCCGGAAGTGATGACAGGCACCGTGACCGCGCCGCTCGAACGGCAATTCGGGCAGATGCCTGGATTGAATCGGATGTCATCGCAGAGTTCGGGTGGCGCATCGGTTATCACGCTGCAATTTAATCTGGAATTAAGCCTCGATATTGCCGAGCAGCAAGTGCAGGCAGCGATTAATGCGTCGTCGAATTTATTGCCGACCGATCTGCCGATGCCGCCGATTTACAGCAAGGTCAATCCCGCCGATACACCGATTCTGACGATTGCGATCGCTTCGAAAACATTGCCGTTACCGAAGCTGGAGGATTTGGTCGATACGCGCATCGCGCAAAAAATCTCGCAGGTTGCGGGGGTTGGCCTGGTCAGCATCAGCGGCGGCCAGCGGCCGGCGGTGCGCATTCAAGTAAATCCACAGGCGCTCACCGCGTATGGATTGAGTATCGATGATGTGCGTACCGCGATCGGCAACGCCAATTCGAATCAGGCGAAAGGCAGCTTCGATGGTCCGCAACGCGCGTCGACGATCGATGCCAACGATCAATTGAAATCCGCCGCCGAATATAACGACCTGGTGCTCGCCTATCGCAACGGTGCGCCGATACGGCTGGCGGATATCGCGAGCACGGTTGACGATGCGGAAAATGTGCGACTCGCGGCGTGGGCGAATCGCACGCCGGCGATTGTGCTGAATATTCAGCGGCAACCGGGTGCGAACGTGATTGCGGTGGCCGATCGCGTGCAACAGCTCTTACCGGAGTTGCGCGCCGCGTTGCCGGCATCGGCCGATGTCACTGTGCTAACTGATCGCACCACCACGATTCGTGCGTCGGTGCACGATGTGCAATTTGAACTGATGCTCGCGGTCGCGCTCGTGGTCGCAGTGATTTTCCTATTTCTGCGCAATATACCGGCGACGATCATTCCGAGTTTTGCGGTGCCGCTGTCGTTGATCGGTACTTTCGGGGTGATGTATCTGGCCGGTTTCAGCATCAATAATCTGACGCTGATGGCGCTAACGATTTCGACCGGCTTCGTCGTCGACGACGCCATCGTCGTGATCGAAAATATTTCGCGTTACATCGAGAAGGGCGAACCGCCATTGCAGGCGGCACTGAAGGGCGCGCGGCAAATCGGCTTCACGATTATTTCGCTGACGTTTTCGCTGATTGCGGTGTTGATTCCGCTGCTATTCATGGGCGATGTCGTCGGTCGTTTGTTTCGCGAATTTGCGATCACACTGGCGGTATCGATTCTGATTTCCGCCGTAGTATCGCTGACGTTGACGCCGATGCTGTGCGCGAAAATGCTGCGGCATATTCCGGACGATCAGCAGAGCCGTTTTTATCGTGTCACCGGCGCCTGGATCGATCGCGTCATTGCGCGTTACGGCATTTGGTTGCAATGGGTATTGCAACGTCAGCGCGCGACATTGTTCGTCGCGCTCGGCACGGTGGTATTGACGGTTGTGCTCGCGGCTATCGTCGCGAAGGGATTTTTCCCGGTGCAGGATACCGGCGTCATTCAGGCGATATCCGAAGCGCCGCAATCGATTTCATTTCAGGCGATGGCTGAGCGCCAGCAAAAACTCGCCGATGTCATCCTGCGTGATCCCGCCGTGCAAAGTCTTTCTTCTTTTATAGGTATCGATGGCACCAACGCGACGCTGAACAGCGGCCGCATGCTGATCAATCTGAAACCGCATAACGAGCGCGCCGACAATGCGCAAACGGTGATTCGGCGTTTGCAAAATGCGATTGCAGACGTGCCCGATATTTCGTTGTTCATGCAGCCAGTGCAGGATTTGACGATCGACGATCGCATCAGCCGCACGCAATATCAAATGACGGTGCAGGATGCGAATAGCGATGAATTGGCGGAGTGGGTGCCAAAATTACTCGCGTCGATGCGCGAATTACCCGAGCTTGCGGATGTCACCACCGATTTTCAAAATCAGGGCCTCGAAGCGTATATCGATATCGATCGCGCTTCGGCGGCGCGCCTCGGTGTTACCGTCGCTGCGGTCAGCAATGCGTTGTATAACGCGTTTGGGCAGCGGCTGATTTCAACGATTTTTACACAGTCGAATCAATACCGCGTCGTACTTGAAGTAGCCCCATCGTATCAGCGCGGGCCAGAAGCGCTGCGCGATTTGTATGTGCCATCGACCAGTGGCGAGCAGATTCCGTTGAGTGCGATCGCCAAGGTGTCGGAGCGCTCATCGGCATTGGTGATCAATCACGAGGAACAATTTCCGGCGGCGACCATTTCATTCAATTTAGCGCCCGGCGCGTCGCTCGGCAGTGCGGTGAAAGCGATCGATGCAATGCGCACGCAGTTGAATGTGCCGCTCAGCGTGCAGACCGAATTCGCCGGTGCTGCATTGGCGTTTCGCGCCGCGCTCAGCAATGAGTTGCTACTGATCATCGCGGCGATTGTGACGATGTATATCGTGCTCGGCGTGTTGTACGAAAGTTACATACATCCCATCACGATTTTGTCGACGCTACCGTCGGCCGGCATCGGCGCGTTGCTGGCGCTTATTTTGACTGGCACCGAACTCAGCGTGATCGCAATTATCGGCATCGTGTTGTTGATTGGCATCGTCAAGAAAAACGCGATCATGATGATTGATTTCGCGTTGGAGGCGGAGCGCGAGCAGGGCAAATCGCCGGAAGAAGCTATTTATGAGGCGTGTTTGTTGCGCTTTCGGCCGATTCTGATGACGACGATGGCTGCGCTACTCGGCGCGCTGCCGTTGATGCTCGGCACCGGTGTCGGCTCCGAATTGCGTCATCCGCTCGGCATCACCATGGTCGGTGGCCTACTGGTCAGCCAGGTGCTGACATTGTTCACGACGCCGGTAATTTATCTTGCGTTCGATCGGCTGGGTCGGCGCGTGACGGCGTGGCGCGAAAAGCATTTCCCTGCGGCGAGTGTTAACTCATGAATCTCTCCGCACTCGCGATTCAGCGCCCGGTCGCGACGGTGCTGCTCACGCTCGGCATCGCGCTCGCCGGTTTGGTCGCGTTCAAATTATTGAAAGTCGCGCCGTTGCCGCAAACCGATTTTCCAACCATTGTCGTGCAGGCCAATTTGCCGGGTGCCAGTCCGGAAACGATGGCGGCGACGGTAGCGACACCGCTCGAACGCTCGCTCGGTCGTATCGCCGGTATTACCGAAATGACTTCGTCGAGCGCGCTCGGCTCGACGCGCGTGGTGTTGCAGTTCGATCTCAATCGCAATATCGACGGTGCCGCGCGCGACGTGCAGGCAGCGATCAACGGTGCACGCTCGCTGTTGCCGACCAGCCTGCCGAGCAATCCGACCTATTTCAAAGCGAATCCAGCCGATTCGCCGATCATGATTCTCGCGCTCACCTCTAACACAATGACTCAGGGGCAGATGTACGATGTCGCCTCGACGGTGGTCGGCCAGCGCATCTCGCAAATCAAAGGCATCGGGCAGGTCAATATCGGCGGCAGTTCGTTGCCGGCCGTGCGCGTCGATTTAAATCCCACCACGCTGAATAAATACGGCATCGATCTCGATACTGTGCGCAGCGCGCTGGCGGCGGCGAATTCGAATCGACCGAAAGGCGCGGTAGAGGCGGGCGATCTGCACTGGCAGATTAACGCCAACGATCAAGCCAAAAAGGCTGCCGATTATTTGCCGTTGATTGTCGCGTATCGCAACGGTGCGCCGATTCATCTGACCGATGTCGCAACGATTTCCGATTCGGTCCAGGACGTGCGCAACGCCGGTACGCTCGACGGTCAACCGGCGGTACTGGTAGTGATCTTCCGGCAATCCGGCGCGAATATTATCGAGGCAGTCGACAGCGTGCGTGCGACGTTGCCGCAATTGCAGGCATCGATTCCGCAAAACATGCAATTGCAGGTGGCGATGGATCGCACGCCAACGATTCGAGCATCGTTAAAAGAAGTTGAGCACACGCTTGTTATTTCGATCGCGCTGGTGATCATGGTGGTGTTCCTGTTCATGCGTAATTTACGCGCGACGTTGATCCCCAGCGTTGCGGTGCCGGTATCGTTGTGCGGCACTTTCATCGTGATGTATCTGTGCAATTACACGCTCGATAATTTGTCGTTGATGGCGCTGACGGTCGCAACCGGTTTTGTCGTCGACGATGCGATTGTCGTGCTCGAAAATATTTCGAGGCACATCGAAAAAGGTATGACGCCATTTCGCGCCGCCTTGCTCGGTGCGCGCGAAGTGGGATTCACGGTATTGGCGATGAGCCTGTCACTGGTGGCAGTGTTTATTCCTTTGCTGCTGATGGGCGACATCATGGGCCGGATGCTGCGCGAGTTTTCCGTGGTGCTGGTAGTCGCGGTAATGATTTCGCTGGTTATTTCGCTGACCACGACACCGATGATGTGCGCGCGGCTATTACGCGTCGAACACAGCAAGCAACAGACGGGACGTTTCTATCGCGTCAGCGAACGCGTATTTACGGGGTTGTTGCGTCGTTACGAAACGAGTTTGGCGTGGGCGCTGCGCCACGAGAAATTAATGTTGTTCTCGTTATTGTTGACGGTATGCCTGAATGTCTATTTATTCGTGATCGTGCCGAAAGGATTCATCCCGCAACAGGACACCGGCCGCATCAACGGTCAGATTCAAGGCGAGCAGACCATGTCGTTTCAGGCGCTACGCGCCAAGCTCGGTCACTTCGTCGACATCATTCGCGCCGATCCAGCGGTGACGAGTGTGATGGAATTCACCGGCGGCGGGCGCGGTGGCGGCAGCACCTCCGGTAGCATTTTTATTACGCTGAAATCCAAAAGCGAACGCAATGAATCGGTCGATCAGGTGATCGCACGCTTGCGGCCGAAATTATTGAGCGAGCCCGGTATCAATGTGCGCTTGGCGGGTGTGCAGGACGTGCGCGCGGGTGGTCGTTCCGGCGGTGGACTGTATCAATACACATTGCAATCCGACGATCTGAATTTGCTGCGCCAGTGGGTGCCGAAAGTGACCGCTGCGCTCGATGCGCTGCCGGAGCTTGAGGATGTGAATTCGGATTTGCAGGACCAGGGTTTGCAAACCACCGTGGTGATCGATCGCGATACCGCGGCGCGGCTCGGCATCACCGCCAAACAAGTCGATACCACGCTGAACAATGCGTTCGGGCAACGGCAGGTATCGATTATCTACAACGCACGCAATCAATATTACGTGGTAATGGGACTGGAGCCGCGCTATACGCAGGGTCCCGAATCGTTGCGCGATATTTATCTAATTACCGCGACCGGCGCGCAAATTCCGCTGGCGGCCATCGCGCATATCGAACCGACTACCGCACCGCTCGCGGTCAGTCATCAAGGGCAGTTCGCGGCGTATACCATTTCCTTCAATCTCGCCGACGGGGTGTCGCTGAGCGACGTAAAACCGTTGATCGAGCGCGAAACGGCGCGCATCGGGTTGCCAAGTAATGTACGCGGCAGCATGCAGGGCACCGCGAAACAATTTCAGCAATCGGCCGGACGGCAACCGGTGTTAATTATTATTGCGTTGGTGACGGTGTATCTCGTACTCGGCATTTTGTACGAAAGCTACGTGCATCCATTGACGATTCTATCGACGCTGCCTTCCGCTGGCGTCGGTGCCACTCTCGCATTGATGCTGTTCGGCAAAGAACTCGACATCATCGCGTTGATCGGTATTTTTCTGCTGATCGGCATCGTCAAAAAGAACGCGATCATGATGATCGATTTCGCGTTGGTCGCCGAGCGCGAGCAAAACATGAATTCGCGCGATGCGATTTTTCACGCCTGCACATTGCGCTTTCGCCCGATTCTGATGACGACCATGGCGGCGATGCTCGGCGCGTTGCCACTCGCACTCGGCAGTGGCGATGGCGCCGAACTGCGGCACCCACTCGGCATTTCCATCATCGGTGGACTGTTATTCAGTCAGGTGTTGACGCTATATACGACGCCGGTGGTGTATCTGGCGCTCGATCGTTTTCGTTTGCGCTGGCTGCAGCGCTGGCAAAATTTCAACGCGCGACTATTTCCGGCGAAGGAAGGTTGAATTAATGAACGTTGAGGTAGAGATGTATCCGACACCGCGCGCAATTTCCCCCTTTGAAAAAGGTGGGCCAGGGGGGATTTTCACATCGGAAACAAAAATCTCCCTCAATCCCCCTTTTATTAAAGGGGGAGGTTGGTTTGCAGTGGCAATAATTTTCGGAAGTATGTTGTTGAGTGCCTGCGCTGTGGGCCCCGATTACAAACGTCCCGCCACCGCCACTGATACGCCATCCAATAATGTCTACAAAGAAACACAAACCGGTGAATGGAAAATCGCGACGCCCAGCGATATTGAGCGTGGCAATTGGTGGGATGTTTTTGGCGACGACGAATTGCAGCGCCTGCAAACGGAATTGCTCGCAGCAAACCAATCGGTAGCGGCAGCGGAAGCGCGTTATCGGCAGGCGCGCGCAGCAGCACAAGCTGCGCGCGCGACGTATTTTCCAGATGTGTCGCTGAACGCATCGTCGTTGCGTTCACACAATGGCAATTTATCCAGCGCATCGGCGCAGAAAAATCTGTCGCTCGACGCCAGTTGGGAGCTTGATGTGTGGGGCCGTATTCGTCGCGAAGTTGAAGCGGGCGAAGCGGGCGCGCAGGCAAGCGCGGGAGATTTTGCGGCAGCGCTGCTGAGCGCGCAGGCCGAGCTTGCGCAAAATTATTTTCTGTTGCGTATCGCTGACGCGCAGCAGGCACTGCTCGATCGCACTGTGGCCGATTATGAAAAATCGCTGCAGCTGACGCGCAATCAATATGCGGTCGGTGTCGCCGGTCGTGCCGAAGTCGCACAGGCGGAAACGCAATTGAAGGCGGCGCAGGCACAGGCAGTGGATAACGGCATCGATCGCGCACAGCTCGAACATGCCATCGCCATTTTGCTCGGCAAGGCGCCGGTGGAAGTAGCGCTCGCGCCGGTCGAATTGAATATTGCATTGCCGCAAATTCCGTTGACGATGCCATCGACATTGCTTGAGCGTCGACCTGATGTCGCGGCGGCAGAGCGGCGCGTCGTCGCCGCGAATGCGCAGGTCGGTGTTGCGCGCGCCGCGTTTTTTCCCGTTGTTGGTATTTCCGCATCGGGCGGTTATCGCAGCGACAGTTTTTCGAATTGGTTCACCGCGCCGAATCGTTTCTGGTCGATCGGGCCGACGTTGTCGTTGCCGTTATTCGATGCGGGGCTGCGTTCAGCGCAGAGCCGGCAAGCGGTGGCCGCTTATGATGAAACTGTCGCCAATTATCGGCAGACCGTGCTGACGAGTTTGCAGGAGGTCGAGGATAATCTCGTCGCGCTCGCTCGGCTCGCGCAGGAGGTGCAATATCAGCAGGACGCGGCACGCGCCGCGCGCGAGGCCCTGCAGCTGGTTAACAATCAATATAAAGCGGGCACTGTGGGTTATCTGAACGTCATCACCGCCGAAACTGCTGCGTACACTAACGAACGCACGCTGTTGCAGGCACAGGGCCGTCAGTTCACCGCGAGCGTATTGTTGATCAAAGCATTGGGTGGCGGTTGGAGCGATGCGCAGCTGCAAAATAAGAACAATTAAAATCGATACGTAATCGATATGGATAAGTCGCTTTGGAATTATTCGTTACCGGATTTTTACTCTCGCTGTCGCTCTGTCTCGATATCGGCATCGTCAACATTGCCTTAATTAATACGGCGATTCGCTCCGGCACCGCGCCGGCCTTATTGCTCGGCCTCGGCTCGTGTTTTGGCGATTTGTTGTATGCGGTATTGTCGTTGCTCGGTATTGGCTTGTTGCTGCATTACAGCGCCGTGCATTGGGGCTTGTGGGGCGTCGGCAGCGTCGTATTGTTGTATTTGTGTTGGGATGCGGTGCGCGCTGCACTTCGACCCGAAGCGATTGCCGTTACCGACGACGACAGCGCGCGGTCAGCGCCAAACCGGCTGAATTTATTCCTGCGCGGGTTGACCTTATCACTGGCGTCGCCGACATCGATTATCTGGTTCGCCGCAGTCGGCGGCAGTCTGATCGCGAACAGCGGCGCGCGTTCGCCATCGGGTTTGCTGGCGTTATTTAGCGGATTTTTTAGCGGTGGATTCGCGTGGTGTATTTTTATCACGAGTTTGTCCGCATTCGGTGGGCGGGCGCTTGGTGACAAGTTCCGGCGTTACTGTAGTGCCATCTCTGCGTTGTTGTTTCTGTATTTCGCCATTCGGCTTATTCTTACTCCGCCATAATTCCGTTGTGTCAGTCCAGTTGCGTCGAGGTGTGGAATGGATCAGATCATTGCATATTATCCCGCATGCGCTGCTTTCATCGACGCAGCGGACGTCACGTACGCATGATCAACTTCGACATCGCCGCTGTTCCGTTCAGTCGTTACGGATCGTATTTAGCGATTTCGCAATTGCCGCAGCGGGATGCGCGAGTTGCGGGGATTTATCTGCGCACAATGCACGGCGATGCGCCGAATCGCGAAATTTGTCGGTTCGAAATTGTGGGCGATGACAGTGCTACGCTTCAGATCACCGCATCGCCGGCGACACTTCGCCTTAGCACGCACGGCGGATACATCGATATTTGCTTTGCCGATGTTCATACCCTACATATTCGCAGCAACGGGTTGTCGTTGCGATTAGTCTTCACGCACGGTGATTACGATCAGGCGATTGCGCGCAGTGGCGGATGGCAAATTAATAGTTTTTCGAATCGTATTGTCTGTGCGTTGTTGCCATTGCGCGGCAACTTAACGATAGACGCGCCATGGTGCGTTGAGCGCGCCGAACATATTGTCGCGGAGTGCCGCGATGATGTTGAATTTCTGCTTGGCGAGTGTCATGACTCTTGGCCTCAACATTGGCTAAATACGAAGGCGAGTTTTGCGCAGCATCGGCAAAATGTCGCTGACGAATTCAAAGACTGGCTGAACAAAACGCCGCAAATACCGGCGCGCTATCGCGCAGCGCGTGAGTTGGCGGCGTATATCCAATGGTCGACGGTGGTCGCGCCCAATGGCTTGTTAATGCGACCGGCGATGCTGATGTCGAAGAATTGGTTGACCGCCGTCTGGAGTTGGGATCACTGCTTTAATGCGATGGCGTTGAGCTACGGCAATGCCGAATTGGGCTGGCAGCAGTTGTTATTGCCGTTCGATTTTCAGCGTGCTAACGGCGTGCTGCCGGATTGCGTCAACGATACGAATCTCATCTGGAATTTCTGTAAACCGCCGATTCACGGTTGGGCGTTGCGATGGTTGATGAAGCGCAACCTGCTCAACGGTGCACAATTAAAAGAAATTTACGCACCGTTGTCGCGATGGACCGAATGGTGGCTGCGCGAGTGCAACGATAATCGCAATGGCCTTCCACAATACAATCACGGCAACGATTCCGGTTGGGACAACAGCACGTTATTCGATGGCGGTATGCCGATCGCAACGCCTGATTTATCCGCGTTTCTAATTTTGCAGATGCAAACGCTGGCAGATATCGCGCATCAGTTGCAAAAACCCCGCGCGGCGAAACAATGGCAACGACGTACTGATGAATTACTGCAAGGTATGTTGGCAACGTATTGGCGCGATTATCATTTTGTGGCAAGGCGTGAATGCGAGCCGGTAGCGAGTCAAACCCTGCTGCTAGTGATGCCGATCGTGCTCGCACAACAGTTGCCGGTCGCGGTAAGAAAAATACTCGTTGCAACAATTCAGCAACAGTTTCTGACGGCGCATGGCCTCGCTAGCGAAAGTCCGCACAGTCCACATTATGTATCCGACGGTTATTGGCGCGGGCCGATCTGGGCGCCGGTGACATTGCTGATCGTCGATGCATTGGTTGCCATCGACGAGCATCAATTGGCTGCGACCATTGCCGAGCGCTTCTGTGCATTGGCGCAGCGCAGCGGTATGGCCGAGAACTACGAGGCGCTGACCGGTGCGCCATTACGCGACCGTGCGCACACGTGGAGCGCCAGCGTATTTTTGATTCTGGCGCACGAATACCTGCCGCGTTAAACGCCGTTCGGTGAATAGCGATAATTTATTTTTGGTTCGCAGTTCACCCCTCCCAAACACGTCTCCTTGCAGGGGTAATTGTCGCTGCGAGCCGATTGGTGTACGTTGTTTACCAATCGATGCTCAACCGTTTCGATGCAATACCTCGTAGTTTCGTTTCCATGGCGCCTCATTCAATAACAAAGCTTGCAAGGAGACCGGTCGTGCCCGATTTCAATCGCCCCCAAAAGATCGCGGTAAATGGTATTCAGTTGGCGGTATACGACGATAAACCGAAAACTGATGCTCGCCCTTGGCCGATAGTGCTGGTGCACGGTATGCCGGAATTGGCCTATTCCTGGCGCCACCAATTCGCGCCATTAGTGCAGGCCGGTTTTCATGTGATCGCGCCGGACATGCGCGGCACCGGTGGGTCCGACGCACCTGCTAATACCGCGGAGTACACAGTACAAACGCGACTGGACGATATGTGCGGTCTGCTCGATCACTATGGATATGAGAAAGGCATATTCGTCGGCCATGATTTTGGCGGCATGGTGTCGTGGGGCATGGGGGTTTATCGGCCGGAGCGAACCGCCGGTGTTATTTCATTGAACTGTCCGTTTGCCGATATTCCCATGCATCCGCTCGAGCTTTACAACATGCTGTACGGCCCGACTAATTACATCGCTTATTTCCAAACGCAGGAATGCGAGCACAAGCTCGATGCAGATCCGGCGCGTTCGTTCCGGTTTTTTCTTCGGCGCGATACTGGCGGCGGCAGCAATCTGTGCCGCAATCGTACCCACAACGCCGCGACGCTGGCATATATCCATTGGATTGACGATGCCGAGAGCAGCTGGCCTGGCGAGGTGCTAGTCGACAACGAGGAGTTGGATTATTACGCGCAGGCTTATCGCAAAACGGGTTTTCGCGGCGCGTTGAATTGGTACCGTTGCCTGCCATTGGATTACGAATATCAGAAAAAAACTTTTCCGAATGGTTTGCCGAAAGTGACTGCACCCGTGCTCGCGGTCGGCTCTGAGCGCGATTACATCTGCGCTTATCATTTTTATGATCAACTCGGTGACCACTGCACTGACTGGGAAAAAACGCTGATCCCACGCGCGGGACATTGGACTCAGCAAGAAGAGCCGGCGGCGTTAAATCATGCGCTGCTGGATTGGCTGCAGCGACGCTTTAGCTGAAGTTGCGCGCCACAACCTGCTGGAGCATGGCAATCGATGCGGATAAGTCGGTCGTGTCGCCAATAACATTGCGCTTGATTCCGTGTTCGGCGAGTTGCTGCCATACTGCGCGGGCCGTTTTATTGGGATGAAATATTGTTAGTCGTGAGCTTTTAATCGGCTCAAACATCGCCGACGGATACCGATGATGAGTAAACAGGGACAGGTCTTCATACGGAATATTCGATTGTTTATATTGCGGTGGCGTTCGAGCTTGACTCTGCCGATTTTTATTATTTCGCTGTTGCTCAGCAGCGGGATATGGCTGGGATTATCGATTCTCGAGAAAACCAGTATTGGCCCTCCTGTATTGCTGCGCGACAGTGGCAAATTGTATGTGCTGCGCGATCCAACCCATACACTTGACATCAATTCGGTCAGAAGCGGCACGGCATGGCAACTGGTAGATGCGAATACCAAGTTGCCGGGCTTTCCTGATGTGTCGACGTGGTTTCATCTACATCTTGTCGCGAATAACGATGATCGTGCGCTGGCGCTGATCTACGCAAATCCCCGCTTGCGTGTTCTGGATATGTATCTGATGCGCGGCGATGTTATCGAGCAATCGTATTTAACCGGAAGCAGTCGACTGTTTAATTCGCGAGCGATACCTCATCCTGAATTCATATTCCCCTTTTTGCAGCCAGCCGGTAAGTCGCTGGATATTTATTTACATGTGCGCGGCCGCCCGCAAAGCATTATCGAATTTCTATCGCTTTATCCGCAGTCGAATCTGCTCGCCCGTCAATCTCCGCAGAATCTGTTCGCATGGAGTTATATCGGTGTGCTGGGAACGGTGTCGTTTATTGCGCTCATCGTTTGGGCTTTCACGCGCCAGGGATTGTTGGCGGTGTTTGCGTTGTTTACAAGCGCAACGCTGGTCAGCTTTTTAATTGAACGTGGCTACGCCAACTGGTGGTTTTGGCCCAACCATCCGGAAATATTTGCATGGGCCTTTACCAGTTCGGTGCTACTGAATTTCGGGTTCTTCGCAGTTTTCGCGATGTTGCTGTTGCGCTTGCGGCAAACGTCGCGGCCGCTATTTATCGTGCAATCGGCATTGCTCGCGTTGTACTTGCTGGGAATTCCTCTGACCTGGTTTTTTCCCCAAGGTGTCAGCACTCTCCTGCTACCGGTTTATAGCTTTCAATGTGCGCTGCTGATCTGGGTCAGCTTCAGGCGCTGGCGGCAGGGCGATCAAAATGCAGGACTACTGCTGCTGTCGGTATTGATGTATGTGATGGTGATTGGCATTGCGATTAGTTCATTAATCAACAATTCGTTGTTGTGGTACTCGAATTATCTGAAATATCTGGTTCAATTTATTCAGATATTGCTGCTCGCGGCTGCTATGGGTGTTCGTTATCGAAATTCAATTCGAAGCGAGGAAATTGCCAGAGCAGACGCGCGAGCTAAGAGCGAATTTCTCGCGCGCATGAGTCACGAAATTCGCACGCCGATGAACGGCATTCTCGGCATGTCCGAGCTGCTGAACGATTCAGGTCTCACCAGCACGCAACGCCGCTACAACGATATCGTGTATTCATCCGCTACCGCATTGCTGACGGTCATCAACGATATTCTCGATTTCAGCAAAATCCAGGCGGGGCGAATGCGCATTGAATCGGTGCCGTTCGATCTGCATCGCATTGCGGTCGATGCACTGACATTGTTTCGTCTGAAGGCGGACGAGAAGAATGTCGAGCTGCTCTGCGATATTGCGCCGGATTCGCCGGCATGGGTGATGGGCGATCCCACCCGCATTCGTCAGATACTGATTAATTTCCTCGGCAACGCCATCAAATTCACCGACAGCGGCGAAATTTGTTTATCGATCAAAAAAATCGCAGGCAGCGACCGCACGCGTATTGCCGTCACCGACACCGGCCTCGGTATTTCGGAAAGCGCACAGGCGCGACTGTTCGAGCCGTTCACGCAATTGGAAGACGAGGCGCATCATTACGACGGCACCGGTCTCGGCCTCGTTATTACCAAACAATTGGCCGAGCTGCTGGGTGGCGAGGTGGGCTTACGCAGTAAGCCAGGTGAGGGCAGTAGTTTCTGGGTTGATCTGCCGCTGCCACCGACAGCAGTGCAGGAGGTCGTAGCACCGATCGACGCGCTCGCGCAGAAATCGCTGCTGATTGTCGATGACAACGTACATTTCTGTGAACTCGCCGCGCTTCATATTAAAAACTGGCAGATGCGTTTGCGCATTGCCCACAACGCTGAGCAAGCATTGCAATGCGTGCGCGAACAAAAAAGTATCGGCGACAAATTCGATCTGATCTCGATCGATTTAAAAATGCCGGGTAAAAACGGTTTGCAATTAGCTCATTTGCTGCAGCAGGAGTATGGCAGCGAACTGCCGCCGCTATTATTGCTAACCGCGTGCACGGACATTCCAGATGCCGCCGTGCGCGCAGCAGCCGGCATTGTCGTTACCGAAGAGAAGCCGTTACTCGCTGCCGATTTGCGCGCCGTTTTTGCGCGTACGCTGGGTCTCGCAGCGACGCGGGCGAGCTTGTCGCAGGTGCAAAACATGTTCGCAACCTCGCAAAAAGCGTTAATGATTTTAGTCGCCGAAGATAACGTCACCAATCAGGTCGTGATTCAAACCATGCTGCGCAAACTCGGACACGATAGTGTGATTTGCGCGAATGGTAGGGAACTCATGTCGACTTATCGCGCGCGGCACAATCAATTCGATCTGATTCTGATGGATTGCGAAATGCCGGTGATGAACGGCTACGATGCCACGCAGTCGATTCGGGCCTTCGAGCAGCAGAGTGAACTCCAGCGTTGTCCGATCATTGCGTTAAGTGCGCACACGCTGGAAGAGCATGTGTTGCGTTGCTTTGCGGCGGGAATGGATGGCCATCTTGCGAAGCCGCTGAATTTATCCCGGCTCAGCGAATGTTTGCATACATGGGTGCGCCCGCGCGTCTCATGAACGATTAACCCGATAACGTTTATCGTCGGGTTAATCATGTTGGCTAAATGTCAGCAATGTGAATAAAACGTGGATAAGCACGATTTGACGGTGACGCGAAGTTTATTCACCGAACTTAAGCACTCAATAAATATCCCATTACTGCCGATTGAATTGATAACTGGATTTATTCGGTACGAAGATTTATTCGAATCAACGATGGGAGCAACATCATGAAGCTCAAATTATTCCTGCTAATTTCCTCGTTCTATGCTGCGTCGGCGACCCACGCTGATGATTTTTATTTGCTGGGTGCCGTGGGGCAAAGTCATTTTGCCGACGGCAAAAGTGCAGCGAATCATGCACTGACGAACACCGCGAATTTGACGGAAGATGGCACGGCGGGGTCCTCATCTGGTTTCGAAAACAACGGTGTCGGTTACAAAATGCAATTGGGCTATCAGTTCAATCAAAATTTCGCGATCGAAGGCGGTTACGTCGATTTGGGTCAGCAAGATTATCGCGTCAATTTTGCGAGCGGCGATGGCAACGCACGTGTCCGCGACCGTGGTTTGAATATCGACGCGCTGGGTATATTGCCAGTCAGCGGTCCATTTTCGGTGTTTGGAAAACTCGGTGCCATTGAAGCGAAAACAACTTACCGCGTGAATGGTGCTGATGCCGGTGGTGATATTTCCGATGGCCATGAAAAATATAAGCTAAGCCCCAACTTCGGTGTCGGTGGCATGTATTCGTTCAACGACACGGCCGCAGTTCGATTGGAGCTTGAGCGGTTTGCTGATCTTGGTAAAAATGACACTACTGGCGAGCAGAATGTCGATCTGGTTTCGCTCGGTGTTTCTTATCGTTTCAATTGATCGTAGATGCTCGGGCTTAGGCCCGGCCCGAGCGTTTTCGGTTAGTCTCGCGTATTCTGCCGAGAACACAGGCACAGATTTATTTTTATAATGAGCGGATAATGTAGCGCAAGGCGCAAAGGATCGCGCCCGATTACCCACATTAAGCGCAGCAGGGACACATTCGAAACGCCTTTTTCGCAACATGCCTTAACATATACCGAAGCGGGTAAGGTTATTCTGCAATAACGAGCGCCCCCAATGCGGGCGATAGCTTGTAATAACAATTTATATTTTGATCGCCATTAACGGAAACAGGCAATGAAAGAAAGTCAGGGAGCGAATGCGATCGGCAAATCCATATCGGCATTTTTATCGCCAGATTTTTTGCGTCCCCTAGGTGTCGTGCTGGCGCTTATCGCGATGCTTTCGCTGAGCTGGGTGGCGGATCAACATGCGTTGCAGCATACGCAACTATTGCGCGATAGCGGCACGTTGTTTATGGTGAAGGATCCGGCCAATGCGCTAACGATTGATTCTGTGCGCGTTAAGGATCTGCCCTGGCAAGCCGTAGATCGCACTACAAAATTGCCCACTTTTTCGGATACCGATTATTGGTTTCGCGTGCGCGTTGCCGATGCTGCACAAGATCGATCGCTGATGTTGGTCTACGCCAGCCCGCGGCAGCGCGATCTGGATGTTTACATTTTGCGCAATGGCGTTTTGGAAAAATCCTATTTCACGGGCAGCCGCCGCAACTTCACCTCGCGCCCCATACTCCATCCCGATTTTCTGTTTCCTTTTGTTCAGCGCGCGGATGATCAGATCGATATTTACCTGCGCACGCGCGGCTCGCCACAAGCAGTGTTGGATTTTTTGTCGTTGCCGACTGAACTCGAGTTCGTCAGTCGTTCGGAATCGTCCAGCATCATTGCCTGGAGTTATATGGGCGTGCTGGCAGTGGCAGCGTTTGTTTCTGTGTTGATATGGGTATTGACGCGCCAAGCAATCGTCGGCGCATTGGCGCTGTATATCTGCCTCGTGTTTTTCAATTACGCCGTCGAGCGTGGCTACGCATTTAAATGGTTCTGGCCGAATTATCCCGATTTCGCCCGAGCCTCATTGAATTGGGGGGCTCTGCTGACATTCATTGTTACCAGTGCGCTCGGTGCAATTATTCTTAGATTGCGCCAGCTATGGCCGGCAATGTTTAAGTTGCAGATGGCATTGTGGGCGGTATACGTGCTGGCGATCCCCCTCTCGTTTGTCGACCCGCGCTCTGTGGGTATGTTCACCATTCCGGTCTACTCAGTGCAATATTTCCTGCTCATTTTCATTAGCTTCCGCCACTGGCGCAAGGGTGATCGTAATGCGGGTTTGCTGCTGTTATTCATGTCGCTATATATCGTACCGCTGACAATAGGCGCGATTGCATTGGTTACGAATACCCAACTTTGGTATACCAGTTTTGCGCGGTATATCGTGCAGCTGACGCAAATTGGACTGCTCGGTGGGTGCATCGGTCTGCGTTTTCGCGAAACGATTCGCAACGAAGAGGCGGCACGTGCCGATGCGCGTGCGAAAAGCGAATTTTTGGCGCGCATGAGTCACGAAATTCGCACGCCGATGAATGGCATTCTCGGCATGTCCGAGCTGCTGAACGATTCAGGTCTCACCAGCACGCAACGCCGCTACAACGATATCGTGTATTCATCCGCGACCGCATTGCTGACCGTCATCAACGATATTCTCGATTTCAGCAAAATCCAGGCGGGGCGAATGCGCATTGAATCGGTGCCGTTCGATCTGCATCGCATTGCGGTCGATGCGCTGATGCTGTTCCGTTTAAAAGCCGACGAAAAAAATATCGAATTGCTGTGCGATATCGAGCCCGGCACGCCGGCGTGGGTTATGGGAGACCCGACACGTATTCGGCAGATACTGATTAACTTTCTCGGCAACGCTATTAAATTCACCGATAGTGGCGAAATCTGTTTATCGATAGCCAAGCTGGCCGATAGCGAGCGGACTCGTATCAACGTGATCGATAGCGGTATCGGCATAACGGAAAACGCGCAGACACAGCTGTTCGAACCGTTCACGCAATTGGAACAGAACCCGCATCATTACGATGGCACCGGTCTGGGATTGGTGATCACGAAACAATTGGCGGAATTGCTCGGCGGCGAAATCGGCATGTATAGCGTGCCGGGCAGAGGCAGCAGTTTTTGGGTCGACCTGCCGTTGCCACCCACTGCGGTACAGGAGTCGAGCGCACCCATTGCCGCATTGGCGCATAAATCGGTATTGCTGGTGGACGATAACCTGCATTTCTGTGAGTTGGCCGCGGTGCATATCCGAAACTGGCAGATGCAGATACAGATTGCGCATAACGCCGAGCAGGCATTGCAGTGCGTGCGTGCGCGGCGCGCAGTTGGCGGCACGTTCGATCTGATTTCGATCGATTATAAAATGCCCGTCCACAACGGACTTGAGCTTGCGCGGTTACTGCAGCAGGAATACGGCGATGACCTGCCGCCGCTCTTGCTGCTGACCGCATGCACCGATATTCCCGACATGCCGCAACGTGAAGCTGCGGGTATTGTGGTGACCGAAGAAAAGCCATTGCTGGCGGTCGATCTGCGTGCAACGTTCGCGCGTACGCTCGGTCTCGCGGCGACGCGCGCGAGTCTGTTGCAAGTTCAAGGTGCGCGAACGTTGATGGATAAATCGCTGATGGTGCTGGTGGCCGAAGACAACGTCACCAATCAAGTAGTGATTCAAACAATGTTGCGTAAGCTGGGTCACGACAGCGTAATTTGCGCCAACGGTTCAGAATTGTATTCCACTTACCGCGATCGACATGAGCAGTTCGATCTGATTCTGATGGATTGCGAAATGCCGGTGATGAATGGCTACGACGCGACGCAATCGATCCGCACACTCGAAGAAAAAAACGAGCTCCGACGTTGTCCGATTATTGCGTTGAGTGCGCACACGCTGGAAGAGCATGTCGCGCGCTGCCTTCTCGTCGGCATGGATGGCCATCTTGCCAAGCCGCTGAATCTATCGCGGCTGCACGAGTGCCTGGAAAAGTTTGTCCGTCGGGTGCAGAGGATATAACGGCGCTGCGATCCGCGATCAGAGAAAACTTAATCGCGCGGCAGCAGCGCTTCCAGTTCGCAGATCGATTGTTCGAGCGTGAGACGATCGGAACAGCGCAACGTCGCGTGCCCCACTTTACGGCCCGGTTTGAATGCTTTGCCATACACATGCGGATGGCAATTTTCCAGCGCGGCGAGTTGTGTGAGTTCGGGAATCGAACCGATGAAATTGATCATTGCGCTTTCATCAACTTTTTCTGTCGAGCCGAGCGGCAAGCCGGCGATGGCGCGTAAATGATTTTCGAATTGACTGCACTCGGCGCCTTCGATAGTCCAATGTCCTGAATTATGCACACGCGGCGCAATTTCATTCGCGGTGAGGTCGCCATCTATCTCGCCTTTTACTTCAAAGAACTCAAACGCCAGTACGCCGACATAATCGAGTTTGTCGAGTACGCGCGTCGCGTAGCTTTCAGCGAGTGCCTGCAACGGATGATGCGTGCTCGCGATCGACAAGCGCAAAATGCCATCGCGATGCGTGTTATGCACCAGCGGATAAAAGCGCGTTTCGCCGCTGCGTCCGCGCACGGCAATTAGCGATACTTCACCGCTGAAATTGACGAAGCCTTCGAGCAGGCACGGCACATTTCCCAGTGCCGCATAAGCGCCGCCGACGTCTTGTTGATCGCGCAGTACTTTCTGGCCCTTGCCGTCGTATCCGAGCTGGCGCGTTTTTAATATGGCGGGTAAGCCGATTTGCGCGACGGCTTTTTCCAAATCGGTTTGCGATTCGATATTCGCGAAGGGTGGGGTGGGAATATTTAATTCGCGAAACAGATTTTTTTCGAGCCAGCGATCGCGCGCGGTACGTAATGCTTGCGCCGGCGGATACACCGGTACGAACTGCGATAAAAATGCAATCGTGTCGGCTGGTGCATTCTCAAATTCGAAGGTCACGACATCGCATTCTTCGGCCAGCATGCGCAGATGTTCGTGATCGGAATAATCCGCGCATAAATGTTCACCGAGTTCAGCGGCACACGCGTCCGGCGCTGGATCGAGAAACACGAAATGCATACCGAGCGGATGTCCCGCCAGCGCGAGCATGCGACCGAGCTGGCCGCCACCGATGATGCCGATTTTCATGCTTTGGGCTCAAGGCGCGGATCGGGATTGTCGAGTACCGTTTGCGTTTGCTCCGCGCGGAACACTTTCAATTTCTGCGCGTAGTCGGAGTATTTGTTGCCAAGAATACTTGCCGCCAATAACGCGGCATTGATCGCGCCGGCTTTACCGATGGCCAATGTCGCAACGGGAATTCCAGCAGGCATTTGCACGATCGACAATAACGAATCGACACCATTCAGCATCGACGATTGCACCGGTACGCCGAGTACCGGTAAATGTGTTTTTGCCGCACACATACCGGGCAAATGTGCTGCGCCGCCGGCACCGGCAATAATCACTTCAATGCCACGCTCTGCCGCGCTCGCTGCGTAGTCGAACAATAAATCCGGGGTGCGATGCGCCGACACCACTTTAATTTCGTGCGGAATATCCAGGCGATCGAGCATTTCTGCGGTGTGTTGCAGCGTCGCCCAATCCGATTTGGAACCCATAATGACGCCGACCAGTGCGCTCATTGGCAATTACCTGTGTTAATCGTCGCTCGTTGTAATGGAAATAACTCACGCCACCGCGTGCTGAGTTGCGGATTGCGGAAGTGGCAGAGTCGGAATATTGAGGCGGTGGAGTGTAGCTTCTCGACGTTGGTTAGTCGACCTCTGCGCGGTCCCGCGCCGCGAACAACGCCAGGCACAGCGCGCTCAGCAGCGTGCCGCACATCGCCAACGCCATGTCTTTCTGCGCATCCCATTCGTCGCCCTGGGTGCCGAGGTACGCAACGCCGAGATCGCCGCCGAAAAATGCTGCCGCGGCCCATTCGATCACTTCGTAAATGCCGGCGTGCGACGTGATAAAGGCGATCACGAGCAAAAATTTAAGGGCGCGCGAACCGTGAATGCGTGGCGCGAACAATTCCCAAAAAGCGGGAAACAGCAGTGCGCCATACAGGAAGTGAACGAGTCGATCGAAATGATTGCGTTGCAGATGCAACAGCGTGTCGAGGCGATAGCCCGTCAGTGCCTGCAGCCAATTGTCATACGGCACTTTTGCATAGGTGTAATGCGCGCCAACCGCGTGCAGTAACATGAAAATCCACAGCAGCGTGTAAGTGCGGTTGCTGAATCGATAACGCGAATACCCGAATACGAGCAGCGGAATCGTGATGGCTACTAAAACGTTTTCCAACACCCAGTCATGACGATCGAGTGGTGCGATGGCGAGGGCGAGCCAAGTCGCAACATAGATAGCAAAAAGTATCGAGGGATACAGCGAGGTCTGTTGCGAGCTAAGCGAGTGATTCATGTTTGGGAAAAAATCTTTTGAGTTATATGCCAGCGAGTCGCAGCTGCGCCCAGTCGTTTACTGCAACACGTCGTGCATATGTCCCTATAGGCTCGTAGTCGTCATCCATGACGCCTACGGTTGCTGTAAACGACTGGGCGCAGCGGCTAGATAATGTGCCGCTTAAAATTAGATTTTTTCGATTTCGATCAGCACTTCACCCGGTGTAACGCGATCGCCTTTCGCGACGAAAATGCCGGTAATTTTACCGCCGATCGGCGCCTGTACTTCGGCCTCCATTTTCATCGCTTCGGTAACGAGTACCGGCTGGCCGGCGTTGACGGTATCGCCTTCTTTGACCAGCACCGCGACGATATTGCCGGGCATGCTGGTGGTAACGTGGCCTTCCTTCGTCGCCTGCTTGCGACCGGTTTTGCTTTCGGCGGTGTACTCGTTCAGCGATTCGAACATCACTTCCTGCGGCACGCCGTCGAGCGTCAGATAGAAATGACGTTTGCCAGTGCCCTTGATGCCGACGCCGGTAATTGCGACCTGGTAGCTTTCGCCGTGCACATCGACAACGAATTCGGTTGGCGTCGACGTGCTGCCGATATTGTCGTGATTCTTGCGACGCTCATGCACCATCAGCGCTTCCGGTTTCAGCGTGCCAGCGGCGCGTTCTTCGAGAAATGTGCGGCCGATATCGGGAAACATCGCGAAGGTCAGTACATCTTCTTCGGATTTCGCGAGTGTGCCGATTTGTTCGCGCAGCTTATGTAATTCGTTAGGAATCAAATCGGCGGGGCGCACGTCGATCACTTCTTCATTGCCGACTGCCATGCGGCGCAACTCTTGATTGACCGGTCCCGGCGCGGCGCCGTAATGGCCGAGCAAATAGCGTTTTACTTCATTCGTGATGGTTTTATAACGCTCGCCGGCGAGCACGTTCATCACCGCCTGCGTGCCGGCGATTTGCGATGTCGGCGTCACCAGCGGCAGATAACCGAGATCGGCGCGCACGCGTGGAATTTCCGCGAACACTTCGTCGATGCGATTCAGTGCGCCTTGCTCTTTCAGCTGATTCGCGAGATTCGACATCATGCCGCCCGGGACCTGATTGATCTGCACGCTGACATCTTCACGCGTGAATTCGCTTTCGAACTGATGATATTTCTTGCGCACATCCCAAAAATATTTCGCGATCTCGTGCAATTTTTCGAGATCGAGACCAGTGTCGTACGGCGTGTTTTTCAACGCGGCTACCAACGATTCGGTAGCGGGGTGGCTGGTGCCGCCGGCGAAGGCGGAAATCGCGGTATCGATATGATCGACGCCGTTCAGCAGCGCTTCGAGATGGCACATCGATGCCTGCCCCGAGGTGCTGTGCGAATGCAGAAATATCGGCACTTTCACCGCCTGTTTCAGCGCTTTAACCAATTGACCGGTGGCGAATGGCGTCAGCAATCCCGCCATGTCTTTAATCGCGATCGAATCGCTGCCCATGCTTTCCATGGTTTTCGCCTGATCGACAAACATATCGATCGTGTGCACCGGGCTGGTCGTGTAACAGATTGTGCCTTGCGCATGCTTGCCGGATTTTTTCACCGCGCGAATCGCGGTTTCGAGATTGCGCACATCGTTCATCGCATCGAACACGCGAAACACATCGATGCCGTTATCCGCCGATTTCTGCACGAATGCCTCGACCACATCGTCGGCGTAATGGCGATAGCCGAGCAAATTCTGGCCGCGCAGCAGCATTTGTAAACGCGTATTCGGCAATGCCGCGCGCAATTTACGCAGACGCTCCCACGGATCTTCTTTCAGAAAGCGCACGCAGGCATCGAACGTGGCGCCGCCCCACACTTCGAGCGACCAGTAGCCGATCGCGTCGAGCTGCGGACAGATCGGCAGCATGTCGTCGGTGCGCAGCCGCGTCGCGATTAGCGATTGATGGCCATCGCGCAATACGACGTCGGTGATGTGAATCGGTTTGGCTTTGGTCATGGACGCTCTCTCCAGTTTTGTCGCCCCTCTCCCATTTGGGGAGAGGGGTTGGGGAGAGGGCAATTATGATTCCACCCCTCTCCCTGTATCCCTCTCCCTCAAGGGGGGAGAGAGTTAATTAAAGCCCCGCATACGCCGCAATTGCCGTAGCAATCGCGAGCGCGATTTCTTCCGGGCGTTTTTTATCTGAATACTGCAATAGCTCAGGGTGTGCATCCACAAAGCTCGTATCGAATTTGCCCGAGCGAAATACCGGGTTTTCGAGAATGCGCTGGTAATACGGCGCGGTGGTTTTAATGCCCTGCAGACGCATATCGTCGAGCGCGCGGCTGGCGCGATTCAGCGATTCTTCCCAGGTCAAACTCCACACGATCAGCTTCAGACACATCGAATCGAAATACGGCGGAATTGTGTAGCCCGTGTAGATCGCGGTATCGACGCGCACACCGGGTCCGCCCGGCGCGTAGTAGCGCGAAATCTTGCCGAACGTCGGCAGGAAATTGTTTTTCGGGTCTTCGGCATTGATGCGAAATTGCAGCGCGAACCCGCGATGGTGAATATCTTCCTGGCGATAGCCCAGCGGCAAACCAGCGGCGATACGAATCTGCTCGCGCACGATATCGACACCGGTAATCGCCTCGGTAATCGTGTGCTCGACCTGCACGCGTGTATTCATCTCCATGAAATACACCTGATTATCGGCGAGCAGGAATTCGACCGTGCCGGCATTTTCATAGCCAACTGCTTGCGCGGCGCGTACCGCCAGATCACCGACATACGCTCGCTGTTCCGGCGTCAATTGCGGTGACGGTGCGATTTCCACCAGCTTCTGATTGCGGCGCTGAATCGAGCAATCGCGCTCGAATAGATGAATCGTATTGCCGTGTTTGTCGGCGAGCACCTGCACTTCGATGTGTTTCGGGTTGACGATGCATTTTTCGAGAAATACATCGGCGCTGCCGAACGCTTTGGTCGCTTCGGAAATCACGCGGTCGAAATTGCGCCCCAGCTCGTCTTCGTTATCGCAGCGACGAATGCCGCGACCGCCACCGCCCGAAGTGGCTTTCAGCATGATCGGATAGCCGATGCGCGCGGCTTCCTTGCGCGCTTCGTCGAGGTTGGCGAGATTGCCTTCCGTGCCGGGCGTGACCGGAATTTTCGCCGCGATCATCGCTTTGCGGGCTTCGGTTTTGTCGCCCATGCGGTGAATCACCTCAGCGGACGGACCGATAAAGATCACGCCGCGCTCGGCGCAAACGCGGGCTATCTCGGGGTTTTCCGATAGAAAACCGTAACCGGGATGCAACGCATCGCAGCCGGTTTCGACCGCAAGGTTGACGATGCGGTGCGCGTTCAAATAGCCCTGCAGCGGATCGCTGCCGACGTTGTAGGCCTCATCGGCACGTTTCACATGCAACGCGTAACGATCGGGGTCGGTGTAAATGGCGACCGAACGAATGCCCATTTCGGCGCAGGCGCGGACGATGCGCACGGCAATTTCACCGCGGTTGGCAATCAGGATTTTCTTGATCACGATCGATCCTCGCTGTAGTCCGTGAATGGGTGCGGGGTTTGGCGCGCAGCTTCGCGGCGCTTTGGTTATTTTTTAACAGGCCAAGGCTAGTGGATCGACACCGGAAATAAAAATTGATATTACTAAGCCAATTCATAAGCAATTGGTTATACCTATGAAGCCGGCCTACCTTAATCGACTTACCCTGCGTCAGATACAAGTTTTTTTAACCGTGGCGCGCCTGAATAGCTATTCGAAAGCGGCCGAGGAACTCGCGCTGACGCAGCCGGCGGTCAGTGCGCAGATTCGCCAGCTCGAAGATGTCATCGGCGAGCCGGTATTCGATTACCTCGGCAAGCAGTTGTATTTGACGCCGATTGGCGCCGCCGTGCAGCGCACCGGTCGCGATTTATTGCAGCGGCTGGTGGGTCTGGAAATGGAGCTCGCTGAATTGCGCGGCGTCATGGAAGGTACGCTCGCTGTGACGGTTGAAAGCAGTGCGCAATATTTCATGCCGGCCGCCATCGCGACATTTTGCGCAGAACATCCGGCCGTGCAGATTGCGCTGGAAGTAGTGAATCACAGCGAAGCGTTGCGCCGGTTGCGCGAAAACCTCGACGATCTGGTGGTGATGGGGCAGGTACCGCAAGATCGCGCGCTCACCTTTGTGCCGTTCCGGGATAACGAGCTAATCGCCGTCGCAAGTTCGCAGCATCGATTGGCGCCACTGCGCGACCTTTCGCTGCTGCAGCTCGCCGACGAAGTGCTGCTGGTGCGCGAGCCGGGCTCGGGTACACGCAAGGCGTTCGAGGCTTATTGTCAGCAGCAGAGCGTGCTGTTTCCGAAGACGCAACAGCTCGGCTCGCTGGAGGCGGTGAAGCAGGGTGCGCGCGCCGGTATTGGTATCGCGGTGCTGCCACGCGAGGCCTGCCAGCACGAAATCGACAGCGCCCAGCTCGCGCTGCTCGATGTGCGCGGCCTGCCGCTACGGCGCTCGTGGTGCGCGGTATATCCGCGTGGGAAAAACCTGACGCCAGTTGCCGCTGCATTCTTGACCCACTTAACAGGAAGTTAAGCGAGCTTGCAGCGCGCAGCGTCGGCAGGGTGCTTTTCTTCCGTGCAACCAAAGCAGTGTCGTCTACCACGCTGGAGCATTATGTATGCGTCGATGCCGGGCGAAGTCCCGAAGGAATGCGGCGCGCGAAATGAGCCAGTGCGCGTTGTGCCCGGAAAAAAGCGTCCCTGTCGGCGCAACCAAATTGGAGCAGCGCTCAGGCTTAAATCCCCAAAGTCACGCTAATTGGATTATGGTCGGAGCTATACACGCGGCTGATCACACCGCTCTTATGCGTCAATCCTCGATAAAAAATATGATCGAGTGCGAAGCCAAACGCTTGCCGGCGGTGATCGTGCTCGAACGGCAGATCGCATAATTCAAGATCGGCACATAGCTGCTGCAAAATCCGCAACCGTTTGCCGCGCCAGGTATTGAAATCGCCGCTTAGAATCAGTGGCCCGCGATGTTCAGTCAGCGACGTAACAATCGATCGCAGCTGGCGCTGAAAATGCGCGGTGCCGGGCGTGAAGTTGATCGCGTGCACATTGGCAACCAGCAGCGTATCGCGACGATCCTGCAATCGGTATTCGGTTACCAGCGCTGCTTTCGGCAGCATCGTCAGCGGTTCGCGATGCGAGTGTGCGTACTGGTTGATCGTCTCGGCGCGGGCGATGGTGAGCACGCCGCTGGTGTGGTTCGGGCGCCGAAAACCGGGTGCGAACGCCCAGCAGCAATCCGGCATGCAGCTGTGCATCGCCTGTTCGAGCGTCGCTTCCTGAATCAACACCAGATCGGCGTTATGCGTCAGATGGTGCAAATCCTCCTGCCAGTCGCGACTGCGGCCCTTCGCGATATTCCAGCTGACGATCTGTATCTGTGCGGGGTCCAGAGCGTAACGCGGCATGGCGACAACTTACGGTGCGGGGTTCGGAGTCAGAGAATCGGAACCAATAGTAGGGATGCCGATGACGCGCTTCAATCGGCGTCGTCCTCGATGGCAATCGATTCGTGCGGTGGCACATGCTTCCATTTGCGATTCGTCCATAGCCAAGTCTCCGGCTGCGAGCGAATGGCGTGCTCGGTCGCGACGATGTAGCGGTCGAGAATATCGAAGCCGCCGCGTGCATACGGTGGCTGCGCGATGATCTCGAAGCGCGCGCGGTAATAGCTGCGCTTGGTCTTGGTCATCGCCACGAAGATCACTGGGTATTGCGTGGCCTCGGCGATTTTCTGTGTGCCGACGTAAAACGAACCGGGCCGGCCAAAGAAATCGTGCCAGTAGCGCTTGTCGCGTTTGAACGGCGCTTGATCGGCGAGCATCGCGAACCCGCGAAACTCGCGACGACGGCGCAGAATTTCGCGGCCCGCGTCCTTGAACGTGATCGGTGTACCGGATCGCGCGCGGCTTTCGAACACCACTTTGTCGAAACTTTCGTTGTGCAGCGTTTTATAGACGACATCGATCGGGCAGCCCATATAGTCGCTGACCGCATGCAGCAGCCACTCCCAGTTGCCCTGATGACAGGTCATAAACAGAATCGATTGCCGCGCGTCCCGGTACGGCAACAATATCTCCGGGTTTTCCAGCGTGACATGACGTTGAAAGAATTCGCTGCTGAGGTAGCGCGACGCGAGTAATTCGACGCCGAGATCGCACAGGTGTCGATAAACCCCGCGCTCGATTGCGAGTCGTCGCTCTGGTGTCGCTTCCGGAAATGCCGCAGTGAGGTTGTCGGCGATAACGGCGCGGCGATAGCGCACCACTCGATAAACGATAAATTCGCCAATGTTGGATAGCGCATACAGAACCGGCATCGGCAGCCGTGCGATCAGGCGATAGAAAAAACCCATGAGTAGTTCAATGCACTAAAAAAGGAGCGGCTATTGTAATGAGTCGTGGCCGAAAGCCAACCGGCGCGCTCTGGCATCGCTGCACGAATCCGACTATGGTTAGCCCAGTTGCCCGGTTATGCCCGGCCTTTACGAGCTTTCACGATGGAAGAACAACGCCGATTCAATCGCGTGCCCACCAGTGCCATTGTCGAGATGCAGCATCCTGTGTTGGGCACCATCGAGGTCAAGGCGCGCGATTTATCCGATGGCGGCATTTTCGTCGTGATGGGAAATTATCCCGCGCCGCCGCTCGGCACCACGCTGTTGGTCCGCATCAAGCGCCATACCGGCGTTATCAATCGCGAGCCGGTGGCGATGCGAGTTGTGCACCATCACGGCGGAGGAGTTGGTCTGGCATTTGCCAGATAAACGCCCCCGTTGCCACGAAGACGCGCAGCCATGACTACTTCACCCATCGATCAGGCAGAGAATTCCGCGATTGCAGCGCAGCGCATCGAGCAGTTGCGCGAACTGGAAGACGCGCTGCGCGAACAATGGCGACTCGGCCAGAACATCATGCTGTGCTGGTGTCTGCAGGACGAAGGCATTTACGTGATGGTGGTGCCGCATTATTACCTCGGCAAATTTTCCGCGAGTCTTAGCGATACCTCACCCTCCGATCGCCTCGAATTGTTGAATGGTCGCTTTATCCGCCAATTGATTTCGAGTCGGCGGCTGATGAGCACCGAGGATTTTTTCAGTACCGCGCATCGGTTGGAAATCGAACCGATGCTGATCCTGTCGTCGATCAATACCAGCTCTGATATCGATACGTTGAATGCGACGGAAGAGCTGATCAAACGCTACAGCATCAGCTATGTCGATAGTCGTGCTGTGCTGCTATTCGATATCGTCGATTTTTCACTGTATTCACCCTTCGAGCAGACCAGTCAGATCAACAGCCTTTCCTATTCGCTGAACTCCGCGCATAACAAACTGCTGAAAAAAAATATCAATATCGATTTCGTGCGCACGACGACCGGCGATGGTTTTTATGTATGGAATCGCAGCACCGAGCCGCGTGCGAATCTCGATTTGTTTCAATTCATGTTGTTGGTCATTGCCGATAACGCCATCGCGCGCCGTAAGGCGCGTGGCAACACCAGCAACATCGTGCCACTGCTGCGCACCGCATTTCATATCGGCAGTCATTTCGAGTTTTATCAGTTGGAAGGCGTCAATCCGACATTGCACAGTTACATCGTTGGCAATGTCACGATCGAACTGGCGCGCATGGTCGATATCGCACACGCGGGACAAATTTTTCTCGGCGATTTCAAAACCACAGTGCCCACATCGTTGCGCGATAGCGCGTTTCTGGTCGAAGCCGATACGCAGCATTTTGTCGAGCGCGCAGCGAAGCATCTGGAAAATCTGCAGGGGCTGGAATTATCCGGCGAGCGCATTCAGGCGCTGCATTGCCAGCTCACTGGCGAAACGGGCGTATCCGCCGGACAACAACCGCGGCGGTTTCGCATTACCGATAAACATGGCTTGTCGCGCCATGCGTACAATTTACGAATAAACATCCACACCAGCGGCGGTCGTCGACCGTTGATTCTGGGTATTCAAGGCTATTATTTGCCGAAGCCGGACGCGCGCAAGGGCCGACGCTCGACCGAGCTCGATGCGCCGCTGACGCCGCGACCGCAATTGCGACCGCGCCTGCTGCCGGATAAAGAACGGTAGGTATGCATGCAACTCAATAATCGCGACGTCACCGGCACCATCGATATTTCCAGCCCGGAAGCTGTTTGTATATCGGTGCTCGAAATTTTACGCAAACGTTATCCGCAAGCGGATTTTGGCGACATCGAACAATTGTTCACGGATTTCGCGCGACTTTATCGCGGCGAATATCCGGGTTTTCACGCCTGCGATACGCATTACCACGATATGCAACATGTGCTGGACGTGACGTTGGCGACGGTGCGTCTTATCGATGGTTACGATGCCAGTCAGTCGGTCAACGATCAGCTCGGCGCGCAATTCGCGATGATCGGTGTGGCGGTGGGTTTATTTCACGATTCGGGTTATATCCGGCGTAGAGGCGATACACGTCATCAGTTCGGCGCCGAATACACCAAAATTCACGTCACGCGCAGCTCGCGTTTTCTCGCCGATTATTTGCCGACGATGGGCATGGCATGGGCCACACCTATCGCCGTGAAATTAGTGCATTACACCGGCTATGAATTCGATCCGGCCACAATCGATTTTTCCGATCCCAAATTGCGTCGGCTCGGCGCGTTAATCGGCAGCGCCGACGTGATGGCGCAGATGGCCGATCGCGATTATTTGCAAAAGTGTCGCGATCGTTTGTTTCGCGAATTCGAACTCGGTGGGATCGCGCGCGGTCGCGATGCCGCCGGTGTTGAATTCGTGCGTTATTCATCCGCGGACGATTTGCTGCGTCAAACACCCGAATTCATTCGACACACGTTGGTCGATCGCTTAGGTACTTTATTTGGTGGAGTCTACCGTTATTTCGATGCGCATTTCGGTGGCAAGAATCTCTATGTCGAAGCCATCGAACGCAATCGACTGCAACTCGAACAGCTGCTCAAACGCAGCGATTGACGCCGCTTTTCACCGATCGCCACCGTCAGTCACCACAATCCCGACATTACTCACTCGGATCGCTAAGCGTTTATACTAAGCGCCGATTAACACGGGGGTGGGTATGGCAGCAATACTAGGTCTTGATATCGAGCGTTTGCGTGAATTCACGAGTTTCCGCAATTTGCCCGAGGACGATTTGCTGATTTTGGCCGGGCGTGTACAGATAAAGGAGCTGCGTCGCGGCGAAGTGCTGTTCGAATGCGGTGATATCGATTCACAGGAAGTTTTTCTGCTCACCGGCAAATTGCAATTGATCGCCGAAGACGGGCGCGAACGCGTGATCGAAGCGCGCACTACCGCCGCCAATCTACCTATCGCCAAACTGCGTCCCCGCCAGTACACCGCCAAAGCGCTGACCGCCGTCGAATATTTCAGTGTCGATTGCGACCTCATCGAATCGCTGTTGGAAAAACAAAGCGATCAGCAGGATATTGAAATTGGTTATGGTGTTATGGAAGTTGCTCACGATGCCGATGACGAGATGCAGGAAATGCTGCACGCATTTCGAGCCGATCTCGATAGTCGTAAATTCAAACTGACCAGCTTGCCCGAAGTCGCGCTAAAAATTCGTAGTCTGCTCGACAACAATGATGTTGGCGCGCGCCAAATTGCCGAAGTGGTCAACCGCGATCCAGTCATTGCTGCGAAAATCATTCGCGCCGCGAACAGTCCGATTTATTTCGGTGCGGCGAAATGCGAAACCGTGCAAAACGCAATCGTGCGGCTAGGCTTGTTGACCACTAAACAGCTTGTGATTGGTTTTACATTACGCGATTTGTTTCAAACCAGCGCGCCGCTGCTGCATAAATTGATGGCCGAGACTTGGCAACAAAGTATGGATGCCGCCGCGATCAGTTTCGTACTGGCACGCCACACCAAACTTTACGATCCGGAAGAGGCGATGCTCGCCGGATTGGTGTCGAATATCGGCGTGCTGTCTGTCATCAGTTACGCGAAAAATTATCCGCAGTTACTCGAAAACGAAGCGCTGCTGCATGTATGGATCGACAAGCTGAAAGGCGAGGTCGGCGCGATGGTGCTCGAAAATTGGCAATTTCCGGACGAGATTGTCGAGGTTGCGCGCGGCTGTGAAGATTGGGGCCGTTGTCCGACCACGCGTGCGGATTTGTGCGATCTCGTATTGGTCGCGACGCTGCATAGTTACATCGGCAAGCGTCGTCAGCCCGCACCGCCGCGGCTCGATCAGGTACCCGCTTATCAAAAGCTCGCGCTCGGCAAACTGACGCCGGAGTTGACGCTGCAAATTCTGGTCGAAGCGAAAGACCAAATCGCACAGGCGCGCGCGCTGCTCGCCGCTTAATGTCATGACTGCCGCTGTGGTGGTTATCGCCGATGCTGTGCACCGACGCCGCAGCGAAATACTCGCGCAACAGTTATCGCTACCACTACTGGACGAAGTCGCGCTGTTACCGCCCGACTGCATCGCATACCTGTGTTATTGCGACGACAAGCTGCAGCTGTTTCCAGCGCGCGCGCAATCAGGACCCATCACTGTCGATTTTGCCGGCAATGCCACCGCGCATCGGTTGCGCAGCGGCGGTGAGCTGATCGTCAAAGCGGTACGCGGGCGCAGTAAGGATGCATTGCATGTACTCGATGCCACCGCTGGTTTGGGGCGCGACAGTTTTATTCTTGCCGCACACAATTTTCGCATTACCGCCATCGAGCGTGAGCCGGTAATCGCAGCATTGCTCGGCGATGGCTTGCAACGCGCACGTGACGACGCCGATGAAATCATTCGTGATATCGCCCAACTTATTACCTTGCAGTGCGTGGATGCACGCGATTATTTATCGGGTATGACCACAAGTGGCGATGCGGAGAAAAATATCGACGTTGTTTATCTCGACCCGATGTTTCCGCATTCCGACAAAAGCGCATTGGTAAAAAAAGACATGCGCTTGTTTCAACAATTGTTCGCCACTAGCGACGATGAAGCGATGCAATTGCTCGCGTGCGCTCGCGCTGCGGCGCGCTTGCGCGTTGTCGTCAAGCGACCGGCCAAGGCGGCGCCACTCGCGACGGTCGAACCTGCTTATACGATTGCCGGCAAGGCGGTGCGGTTTGATGTGTATCCGAGCTGACGGCACTATCCATCACCGCTTTCATCATGGACATTTGTCATCACGCATACTGATCGTTCGACACGCAGAACCTTCGATCCACACTGATCTTTTGATAATGGAGTACGGCGATGGGCAATAAAGATAAAACGGCACAACCGACATCCGATAAAAATACAGCGGCAGAAAAGATTGGCGATTACGAAAAAACATTGCGCAAGCTGCAGATCGAACTGGTGCGGGCGCAGCGCCACGTCATTGAGCAACAGCAAAAAGTATTGGTGGTCATCGAAGGACGCGATGCCGCTGGCAAGGACGGCACGATCAAGCGGCTGATCGAACATATGAGTCCGCGCGAAACCCGTGTGGTGGCATTGCCGAAGCCATCCGATCGCGATCGCAGCAGTTGGTATTTTCAGCGCTATGTTCCGCATCTGCCCGCAGGTCAGGAATTCGTTATCTTCAACCGCAGCTGGTATAACCGCGCCGGTGTCGAGCCGGTGATGGGCTTTTGCACCGATGCGGAATACGAAGAATTTATGGACAGCGTTATCCCGTTCGAACACATGCTGGTGAACTCCGGTATCCGCTTGCTCAAATATTATTTTGATATCGATAAAGACGAGCAGATCAAGCGCTTGAAAGCACGCCGCGAAGATCCATTGAAACAATGGAAAATCAGCCCGATCGATAAATTGGCCACCAAGTGTTGGAAGAAATACAGCGCGGCGCGCAATCAAATGTTGATGCGCACCAATAATTCGGCCGCGCCGTGGTATGTCGTGCGCGCCAACGACAAAAATGTCGCACGCATTAATTTGATTAAACACGTATTGCATCAGTTGCATTATCCGAATGCGAATAAAAAATTGGTGAAGCCAGACAATTCGATCGTGTTCCAGTTCGATCCGGCCTACCTAAGCAGTGGCTATATCGCGCCGTAGCAATGGCCGCTGTGCGGCGGCTCGATTCGCGTCGCGACGCGAATTCCGTTAAGCTGCGGCCTCGTTTGATCTAGCCGCAGCCGCGGCCCTTCCTGAAAAAGTTTCCTATGACAGCATTTTCTTCGCTCGGTTTGGCCGAGCCGCTCCTGCGCGCCGTGCAGGACAATGGTTATCAATACGCCACGCCGATTCAGGCGCAGGCGATCCCCGTGATTCTCGCCGGCCGCGATGTGCTTGCTGCGGCACAAACGGGTACCGGCAAAACCGCTGGTTTTACCCTGCCGTTGTTGCAGCGCTTGCTCGACGGTGAGCCGGCAAAAAATCGTTCGGTGCGCGCGTTGGTATTGACGCCAACCCGCGAGCTGGCGGCGCAGGTAGCCGAGAGCGTTGCCACTTATGGCCAGCATTTAACATTGCGTTCGGCGGTGGTATTCGGCGGCGTCAGCATTAATCCGCAAATGATGAAGCTGCGCGGCGGCGTCGATATTTTAGTGGCGACACCGGGCCGGCTGCTCGATTTGCAGGGACAGCGCGCGGTGGATTTATCGCAAGTCGAAATTCTCGTGCTCGATGAAGCCGATCGTATGCTCGATATGGGTTTCATCCACGATATTCGCCGCATCATCAAATTGCTGCCGCCGCGACGGCAGAATCTGCTGTTTTCCGCGACCTTTTCCGATGAAATTCGCCAGCTCACTAAAGGCGTGTTGTACAACCCGGTCAATATCGAAGTAGCGCCGCGCAATACTGCCGCTACCAGCGTGCAACAAACGGTGTATCGCGTCGATAAAAGCGATAAGGCGGATATTCTCAGTTATCTGATTCAAAGCGGTGGCTGGGAACAGGTGCTGGTCTTTACGCGCACCAAACATGGCGCGAATAAATTAGCGCAACAATTGGAACGCGACGGCATTACGTCCGCTGCGATCCACGGTAATAAGAGTCAGGGCGCACGCACGCGCGCGCTCGCCGATTTCAAATCGGGCCAGGTGCGAGTGCTGGTGGCGACCGATATTGCCGCGCGCGGTTTGGATATCGAGCAATTGCCGCATGTCGTTAATTACGAATTGCCGAATGTGCCCGAGGATTATGTGCATCGTATTGGTCGCACCGGTCGCGCCGGTGCCAGCGGCGAAGCGATTTCACTGGTCAGTCCCGAAGAGCGCAAATATCAGCTCGACATCGAGCGCTTGCTCAAACGTGAGCTCGATGTGCGGCCGGTGCCGTATTTCGAACCGGGCGAGAAAAAACCAATGCAAGCGCTCGATGAAGTACCGGCGCGAGCTAAACCGGCGCCACGTCCGCAGTCTGCGCGCAGACCTGCGCAACATGCACAGCGTAAACCCGCAGCGCCGCGTGGTAATGAGCACGCGGCGCATCGTGGCACTGCACAAAAATCGACGAGCGCTAAACCGGCAAATGCCGGCGCTAGACCGAGTGGAAAACCCGGCGCGTTTCGTTCGGGTAATACGCTGGCGGATAGCGCAACACCGACGAACCCCCAGCGTCGTCGCCGGCCGCGACCAAAATCATCACCGCAATAAACACGAATTATTTTTCGCTAATACTTAATCGATGAGTAATTGCCGCCATGCTTCGAGCTTGGCGGTAAAACTCATTCCCGCGTGTGCGGGACTGGTCGATGGCAGCGCTAGATAGTCGAACGATTCAGCATCGATCGGCAACCGCGGTTGGATATGCGTGCGAAATAATTTTGCCGCCGTCGAGCCGTTGAAACAGACCCGGCGAATGCTGCGATGGCGCGCCAGTAATTCGGGAATAGCGTTCGGTATGATCGACGCGATTTCGATATCTGCATCGAGACTGCTGCGACGCACGCACGATTGCAATACATCCCACAAGACGACACCGCGCGCGGCCAATTGCTGTAGCCGTTGCGTATACAGCGCAGCGGGATCGATCCCGAATAATTCCCCCATAATCGGCCAAAACGCGTTGCGCGGATGTGCGTAATACTGTTGCTCTTGCAGTGATTTTTTTCCCGGCATCGTGCCGAGAATCAGCAATCGCGGATTTTTCCCTTCGACCGGGGGAAAGCTGCAAATGGTTTTGCTATCCATCGCAGCTATTGCGCCTCCGACGCCTCGCGCGTTTTATCGGCTTGTTCCATCATCACATTTTCAACATTCTTCGCCTTATTCAGCGCATCGAGTTGTGCCTGCGGAATGACGCCTTGCGGTTGTGGGGTTGGCGGTGGCGTATTGGTTTTTTCGGAACAGGCAGTTCCGATAACTGCTGCCAGCATAATTGTGATTAAGCGAATATATTTTTTCATAAAAGATTTCCAGTGCGGTCAGCTTCATCAGAAAAACAACGGCGTCTTCGTTACCGCGACCATCGCGATATACGCGAATGTGGCAATCGCCAGCACGTAGGCGATGGCGATTGTCGGTTTGCTTTTCGCAAAACGCAGCGCCACTAAGCCGAGACCGATATACACAAAAAGCCCAATTAATTTTGCGGTCAGCCACGGCGTGGTCAACGGATATTGTTGAATAGAAATAGTGAGCCCGATCGCACTCAGTAGTAGTAGCGTATCGACGATATGCGGTGCGATTTTAAGAAATTTCTTTTGCAGCAGCGGCGAACCGGTCAAACGCAATGCGCCGCGCACGATGAAACCGATGATCGAAAGAACGGCACAAAGCATGTGCAGGTGTTTAAGGGCGAAATACATTAATTGTTCTCCGTGATGATGGTAGTAACCGTCGAAATTAATTCACCGCGCGCCAATCGCGTATGGATGCGCTCACCGATCGCGACGTGCTCGGATTTGCGTAACACGGCATTATGGCTGTCGCTGGTAATCGAGTAGCCGCGTTGCAACGTCGCGAGCGGGCTGACGCTCTGTAGCAATTGCATCGTGCTTTGCAATTGCTGACGCTGTTGCTGGAATGTGTTCTGCATCGCCATGATTAAATGTCTGCGACTGAAATCGATCCGCGCGCGCAATTGCTGTAACTGTTGGCCGGGGTGGTGACGCTGCAGTCGTGAAAATAGTAATTGCAAATGTTGGCGATGTTCGCGCTGCGTGCGCTTGCTGGCATTGAGCAGGCGCGATTCCAATTCATCGAGCCGCAGCGCCCATTGTCGCAGGCGTTGTCCGGGATGTTGCAGATTGCGTTGCTGCCATTCGAGCTGCTGGCGTTTTTTTGCCAACAATCGCTGCAGTGCCTGCAACAGTCGTTGCTCCCAACCGAGTACTTGCTGCAATTGCTCCCGCCAATCGCGACTCAATAATTCGGCAGCGGCGGAGGGTGTCGCGGCGCGGACATCGGCGACAAAATCCGCGATCGAGAAATCCACTTCATGCCCGACCGCGCTGATCACGGGAAGATGGCTCGCGGCGATCGCACGCGCGACGTTTTCATCGTTGAATGCCCATAGATCTTCGAGCGAGCCGCCGCCGCGTCCGAGCAAAATTGCATCGAAGCGATGAATTTGCTGGGTATTCAAACGGTTCGCGGTGTCGAGCGCACGCACGATGGCGGGCGGTGCCTGTTCGCCCTGCACCGGCACTGGAATCAGCGTAACGCGGGTGCTCGGCGAGCGGCGTTGCAACACGGTCAAAATATCGCGGATCGCGGCGCCAGTTGCCGACGTGATTACCGCGATATGGCTAATGTGTTCAGGCAGTATTTTTTTGCGGGCTGGCGCGAACAGTCCTTCGGCCAGTAATTTCTGTTTCAACAATTCGAGTTGCGCGGCGAGTGCCCCGGCGCCGGCTGGCTGCATGTCTTCGACGACCAGCTGATAGTCGCCGCGCGCTTCGTACAGGCTGATCGAGCCTTTGACCAGCACTTTAGCGCCGTCGGCGGGCTGCAGGCGCATGCGGATGTTGCGGTTGCGGAACATGGCGCAGCGAATCTGCGCCTGCGAATCCTTCAGTGTGAAATACAAATGGCCGGAACTGGGGCGCGACAGATTCGAGATTTCGCCTTCGACCCAGATCATTGCGAAGCAGTCTTCGAGCAGCTGCCGCGCGAGCCGATTCAACTGGCTGACGCTGAGTACGGCATCGGGACGGGTGTGGTTTTGATCGATGGGTGCAGGGGCCATGGCGCAGCATTCTACTGATTGAAGGGCGGGGTAGCGATGCATTAATCCCGGTCGCCGCTCCGAGCATTCAACTTTACGGCCTGTTTACCCGATTGGGGCGATCCATTAAGATGCGCGATTCTTTTAGCCAAGGGGGTTGTATCGATGCTCCGTATCCTCCATGACGCGCTGACCTTCGACGACGTTCTGCTGGTGCCTGCTTATTCAGATGTGCTGCCAAAAGACGTGAGTCTCAAGACCCGCCTGAGCCGTAATATCGAGCTGAATATCCCCCTTGTCTCCGCCGCCATGGATACCGTGACGGAAAGTCGCCTGGCAATTGCGCTGGCGCAGGAAGGCGGTATCGGCATCATCCACAAGAATATGACCGTCACGCAGCAGGCACGTGAAGTGCGTGCGGTGAAGAAACACGAAAGCGGCATCGTCAAAGATCCGATCACAATCGAAGCCAGCGCGCCGATTAGCGAATTGATCGAACTGCGTCGGCAATACAACATTTCCGGCGTGCCGGTGCTCGATAAAGGGCGGTTGGTCGGCATCGTCACCAGTCGCGATGTGCGTTTTGAAACGCGCATGGACGAGCCGGTATCGAGCATCATGACGCCGAAGGCCAGTCTGGTAACGGTGGGCGAAGGTACCGAGCTGGAGGGCGTGAAAGAATTGTTGCATCGCCACCGCATCGAAAAAGTACTGATCGTTAACGACAAATTCGATTTGACCGGCATGATTACCGTGAAGGACATCATGAAGGCGCAGACCTATCCGCTGGCGTGTAAGGACAAACAGGGCCGGCTGCGCGCTGGTGCGTCGGTCGGTACCGGTGCGGATACTGAAGAGCGCGTTTCTGCGCTGGTCGAAGCGGGCGTCGATGTGATCGTGGTCGATACCGCGCATGGCCACAGCCGCAATGTGCTCGATCGCGTGCAATGGATTAAGAAGCATTACCCGCAGGTCGATGTGATCGGCGGCAATATCGCGACCGCCGATGCGGCGCGTGCGTTGCTCGATGCTGGTGCCGATGCAGTGAAGGTTGGTATCGGTCCGGGCTCGATCTGCACCACGCGTATCGTCACCGGTATCGGCGTGCCGCAGATCAGCGCGATTGCCGAAGTTGCGGCGGCATTGCGCGATTCCGGCTTGCCGCTGATTGCCGATGGCGGTATTCGTTTCTCTGGCGATATTTCGAAAGCGCTCGCGGCGGGTGCCTACAGCGTGATGATGGGCGGCATGTTTGCCGGCACCGAAGAGGCGCCGGGTGAAACCGAGCTGTATCAGGGACGCACGTATAAATCGTATCGCGGCATGGGTTCGCTCGGAGCGATGGCGAAGAAACAAGGTTCCAGCGATCGTTATTTTCAAAGCGCCGACGACGGCGTCGAGAAATTGGTGCCGGAAGGTATCGAAGGTCGCGTGCCGTACAAAGGTCAGCTCGCGTCTATCGTGCATCAGTTGATGGGTGGCGTGCGCTCGGCAATGGGATACACCGGCTGCCGCGATACCGAAAGCCTGCGCAACAAACCGCATTTCGTTCGCGTCACGTATGCCGGCATGAACGAAAGTCATGTGCACGACGTCAGCATTACCAAGGAAGCGCCGAACTATCCTCTGGGTGGTTGAAAAGAGGCGCGGCTAAGTTCGACTGTTAGACCATGACGGGGCTGCGGCCCCGTTTGTTTTTTGAATATCGCAGGAACTTATTAGGCGGCGGTTGGAATGCTTTTGCAAAACCGTCGGCGACACGATGTCGCCGACGGAGCCTACAGGGATGTACTTGCGGCGTTTTTGCAAAAGTATTCCGACCGCTGACCTGCACGATCCTATAGCCGGACAACTCTTATGACCCAAGACATTCACGCCAGCCGCATTTTGATTCTTGATTTCGGCGCTCAATACACACAATTGATTGCGCGCCGTATCCGCGAAATCGGCGTTTACTGCGAAATTCATCCGTGGGATATCGATGAAGCGGCAATTCGCGCATTTAATCCGCGCGGCATTATCTTGTCGGGCGGTCCCGAATCGGTGACCGAATTACATTCGCCGCGCGCACCGCAGTGTGTGTTCGAAATGGGTTTGCCAGTGTTCGGTATTTGCTATGGCATGCAGACCATGGCCGAACAACTCGGTGGCAAAGTGGCCGGATCAAATCTGCGCGAGTTCGGTTATGCGCGCGTGAAGCTGCACGGAAAAAATGCGCTATTTCGCGACATCAGCGATCACATCGATCACGCCGACGGCGCCGCGTTAATGGATGTCTGGATGAGTCACGGCGATAAAGTCACCGAGATTCCGCCGGGCTTTGAGCTCGCGGCTTCGACTGAATCATGCCCCATCGCAGCGATGGTGCTCGAAGCGAAAAAGTTTTATGCGGTGCAGTTTCATCCGGAAGTGACGCATACGCTGCAGGGGCAGCGCCTTCTCGAACATTTCGTGCTGAATATTTGTGACTGCGAAGCACTGTGGACGCCGGCAAATATTATTGACGATGCAATTCGCACGGTGCGGGCACAAGTCGGTAGCAATAAAGTACTGCTCGGTTTGTCGGGTGGTGTCGATTCGTCGGTGGTTGCCGCGTTGCTGCATCGTGCGATTGGCGATCAGCTTACCTGCGTGTTTGTCGATAACGGTCTGCTTCGTAAAAACGAAGGTGATCAGGTGATGGATATGTTCGCGCGCAATATGGGCGTGAAAGTGATTCGCGCGGATGCTGAGCATGCGTTTCTCAGTAAATTGCTCGGCGTTAACGACCCGGAGAAAAAACGCAAAATTATCGGCAATACATTTATCGAGATATTTGATGCCGAGGCCACGAAATTACAGGATGTGAAATTCCTCGCGCAGGGAACGATTTATCCCGATGTGATCGAATCCGCCGCTGCAAAAACCGGCAAAGCGCACGTCATTAAATCGCACCACAACGTCGGCGGTTTACCGGATGACATGCAATTCGCTCTGGTCGAGCCGTTGCGCGAGTTATTTAAAGATGAAGTGCGCAAAATCGGTCTCGAACTTGGTCTGCCCTACGATATGGTGTATCGCCATCCGTTCCCGGGCCCGGGTCTCGGTGTGCGTATTCTTGGCGAAGTGAAAAAAGAATACGCGGATATTCTGCGCGAGGCCGACGCAATTTTTATCGAGGAATTACACAAGGCGGATTGGTATCACAAAACCAGTCAGGCGTTCGCAGTATTTCTGCCGGTGAAATCGGTCGGTGTCGTTGGCGATGCCCGCCGTTACGAATGGGTGATTGCATTACGCGCCGTTGAAACGATCGATTTCATGACCGCACGCTGGGCACATCTGCCGTATGAGTTGTTGGAAAAAGTATCGAATCGCATCATCAACGAGATCGCCGGCGTATCGCGCGTGACTTACGATGTATCGAGCAAACCGCCGGCGACGATTGAGTGGGAATAAACTTGGTATTTCATTCTATTTATGCAGGATTCGCTGTTTCCTGAATCGACTGGGCGCGCGGCCGCGAAAGTCGCCGCGGCGACGCCCGCTCCTGCGCTGATCGAACTCGCCGCTGCGCTGCCGACGAATTTGTATCTCGGCACTTCCTCGTGGAGTTATCCCGGTTGGAACGGTGTGGTGTGGGATGGCGATTATTCTGAATCGGCACTGTCGCGTTACGGCCTGGCCGCGTATTCGCAACATCCTCTGTTTCGCACCGTCAGTATCGATCGCGGTTTCTATCGGCCGTTGAGCGCTGCACAATTCGCTGTTTATGCCGCGCAAGTGCCGACTGAATTTCGTTTCGTCGTCAAAGCACCGTCGTTGATTACCGACGCGCTGATACGTGATGAAAGCGGCAAGGGCATGCAGATCAATAGCAATTTTCTCGATGCCGATATCGCACTGCGCGAATTCGTCGAGCCTGCATTAATGGGGCTCGGCAGCAAACTCGGTGCGTTGGTATTTCAAATCAGTCCATTGCCGTTTGCCTGGCTGACGCAAATGCCTCGTTTGATCGCGCGCTTGCATGATTTATTGCGGGCGATTCCGGATGTACGCGCGATTGCAGCCGATGCAGCAATCGCTATCGAGGTGCGCGATGCGCAATGGCTGACGCCTGCTTTCATTTCGGTACTGCGCGATACCAACGCAACTTACTGCATGGGATTGCACGCAAAAATGCCGCGCATCGCGGAGCAATTACCCATTTTGCGAGCATTGTGGCCGGGGCCATTGGTATGCCGCTGGAATTTAAATCCATTGCACGGCGCTTATGGCTACGAAGATGCGGCGCAACAATACGAACCGTACGATCGCATTCAGGATGCCGATATCGACACGCGACAGGCGCTGGCGCGCGTGATTGCCGGCACGGTCGGCGCCGGCCACAACGCGTTCGTTACGCTCAGCAATAAAGCGGAAGGATCGGCGCCACTGTCGGTCATTGCACTGGCGGAAGCCGTACGCGAATTACAGCACTAACAAGCGCATCAAATTTGTGAGTGATTGACGGCGCATATCATTAAGAAACTGTAACGCCGTGCAGCTTGCGTGCTTTTGAGTGGCGCAGGTTAAATGGCCCACGTTTGAGGTTCGCAGAAGGTTCACACTGTAGAGGAGAATCTTATGAGACAACTCGCTATGTTTGTCGCCGGTGTCGAATCATCCCATCTGAATCGTGTGGGTTATTTTCTGGCGCTTCCTTTTCGATGGTTCGAAGCCGCCATCTGCTATTTGCTTACCGCGCCGTTCCGGTCGCTCTGGCGGTGGCTCGATGCCCGCTCGGAGCGATTCGAGAAGACACTGGCGCGCAAGGTTATCGCGGTCACGTTGTTTCCGATTTTCATGATCGCCGGGTTCGTCCTCGGTTTCGAGTTGGTGGAACGCGGGCTGGCCGCAAGCGTGGTGCTCGTGCTGATGGCGTCGCTGCTGGTGATGGGCGCAATCATGGCACCGCTGGAACGGTTGATGCCGTGGAGTAAGCAATGGCGGCAGGGCGACAACGATAGCGGTGTCGATGTGTTGATGTTCTTCGGCGGCGGGTCGGTGTTAGGGTTTATCCTGAATCCGCTGGGAATCTTCCTCACTGCCTGGCTAGTGGGATGGATTCATGTGCAGCTGCCGCCGGACATGATCAAAAGCTTCTGGCCGACGGCGCTGCATCCGGTGCTGCAAGTGCTGCTGCTGATCGTGGTAATGGATTTCTTTCGTTACTGGTATCACCGCTGGATGCACGAAAACGCTTTCATGTGGCGCTGGCATTCGGTGCATCATTCATCAAAGCGGCTGTATTGGTTCAACGGCATGCGCTCGCACCCGATCGAGCAATTCTTGTCGGGGCTGATCTGGGTCGTTCCGTACACGCTGATTCAGGCACCGATGGAAATCGTGTTCGTCGCCGGCATTATCAGCCGGGTGATCGGTCGCTTTCAGCATACGAATGTCGATGTCGAACTCGGCCCGTTCGAGTACATCTTCAGCGCGCCGAACAATCACCGCTACCACCATGCGAAAAGCATCGAGGAGGGCAACTCCAACTACGGTGGCGATGTGGTGCTCTGGGACCACCTGTTCGGCACTTTTTATCTGCCGAAGGGCAAGCGTCCGAGCGATGACATTGGCGTGGGTGGCATGCCGGATTATCCGCAGACATGGCTGGGTTTGATGCTGGCGCCGTTCCGTATCCGCATGTGGCGCAAATCGGGTTCGGGCACGCGCCGCCGCATCGAATCTCCGATCCCGTAACAGTCACATTGCACGCAACGCTGCCGCCGCCGGGAATCGAACTGGTCGTGATCAAAGCGGAGGCCGGATCGTAACCATTGGCTCGCTGGCAAGACGCGCGAGCCGGCTTTACCATGGCGTCCAGTTTGAAATTGGGACGCTGCATGAACGCCGAAAATCAACAAAGAGAAAACGAAAAAGACGCCTACTGGATGCAATTCGCGTTGCAACAGGCACAGCTCGCCGCGCAATGCGGGGAAGTGCCGGTAGGCGCCGTGCTCGTCAAAGATGACGAAATAATCGCCGCCGGTTTCAATCAGCCAATCAGTAGTTGCGATCCGACCGCGCATGCCGAAGTTGTTGCATTGCGTAGTGCGGCGAAGAGTTTTTCAAATTATCGTCTGCCCGATACCACGCTGTACGTGACGATAGAGCCGTGCACGATGTGCGCCGGTGCGTTGATTCATGCGCGGATAAAACGTCTCGTATTCGGCGCTGCCGAACCACGCGCCGGCGCGATTGTCAGTGCGCAGCGATTATTCGATGGCACGCAATTCAATCATCGCATTGAGGTCGTGCACGGTGTGCTCGCTGCACAATGCAGTGAGTTAATGCAGAATTTTTTTCGCGAGCGCCGCCGTAGCGCCGAATAATCCATCTTGCAGTTCATGATTTAAATCATGAATTCCTCCATTTTCCTTCTCCTGTCGAATACTGATTTTGTCGGCTTGATGCATGTCAATGAGTCATCGCATCGAACCGCGCGATGCTGAGCGTGCAGACAAAAAATATTCGTGGGAGAAAGTCATGTCAAAGCTCGGCAACAAAAAACTCGGCAATAAAATGCATTTGACCGCAGCAATTATCCTGGCGTTGAGTTCTGGCGCATTTGCCTATGAAACCGGCGATTGGGTTGTGCGCGCGGGCTACGCGGCAGTCGATCCGCGCGATAGCAGCAGCGATCTGGATGTTGCGGGTTTGGGCGGCAAAGTGCCGGGCACTGGCGTCGGTGTCGATGGCTCCAAAGCGCTCGGTATAACCGCAAGCTACATGGTGGCGCCGCATATCGGTATCGAATTATTGGCTGCGACGCCATTTCAGCACGACATCACGACTAAAGGTTTAGGCGGACTCGGTATACCCGATGGCACGAAACTCGGCAGCGCAAAACATCTGCCACCAACGGTGAGTGCGCAATATTATTTTCTCGACAGCAATTCTGCATTTCAGCCCTACGTTGGCCTTGGTGTGAATTACACGAAATTCTTCAGTGAGAGTTTGAGCAATGATGCAAAAACTTCGCTGGGTGCGAGCAACCTGAAATTGAAAGATTCGTGGGGACTCGCCGCTGAAGTCGGCCTCGATTATCGCGTTAACGATCGCTGGCTGGTGAACGCATCGGTGTGGAAAGTCGATATCAAATCCGATGCGAGTTTGAACACAGCACTCGGCAAAGTGAAAACCACAGTGACGATCGATCCATGGGTTTACATGGTGGGTGTCGGTTACAAGTTCTAACCGATCGGTAATGACAAATAAAAAAGCCGAGTATAAAAATGCTCGGCTTTTTTATTTCGCGGAAATTATTTTGCCAAAATTATTTCGTTTGCTCGGCCACGGATGCGGTTGCATCCAGTCGCGCACGCCATGGGTCAACAAGTGCCTTCACCGAGCCGTCTGCGCTGAAGTTCATCAGCTCGTCACGCTGCGCATCGTAGCGCGGCCACTGCGGCAAACCGTTGCCATTTGGGTTGCCTGTTTTCGCAAAATTCACCCAGTACGAATTTGCGATACGCGCTATCGCTTTATCTTCAGGCGCGATTTTTTCGCCGCATTTCGCCGTCACCGTGTCGAATACGTAAGGAATTTCGGTCGCGTGCGGCGCGCCAGTTTTCCATTCGTTTTGCATCGATTGCGCCACATATGAGAAGCGATATTCAAACACCGGAAGATTTTGCTTCGCGAATTCTCTGACAACGAAACGCGCGGGTTCAACCATGACCTTATCCATGCCGGTCATATTTTTAAGCAGCGGTAGTGGCAGTGTGCCGTCGGGGTCGTACGTCGTTTGAGCTGCATCGCGCTGCGATCCGAACGCGGCGAATAATGCATCCTTGGTCGGCGCTACGGTAAAACCCAAATCAGCACTGTTGGCGCCGGTGATGACAGGTACTTTGATATTTTCACCGCGACGATAAATATCCTGCGGTGTGCCAACCACGATCTTGCCGTCATTGATCGGTCCGCTGTAAGTGGGCGCCTTCATCGGGATAAACAGCGCGTTCAAATCCAAACCATCGACAATTTTTTCGGCCGGCAGCGCGCGCAGTTGCGCCAGCGCTGCGGCGTCGCTGCCTTCGATGCCGTGTTTGCGCGCGAAGTTAATGCCGATTTCTTCGGCGGAAGGCAACCCCGGTTTACTCTCACTCAGGCTGCGTTCGCCCATCAAACTGCCGCGACCGCCGCCCGATTGCGCGATCGCTTTATGAAATAGGCCGCGTGCGAGCGGCGAGGTCAACAGCATGTGCACGGAGGCACCGCCGGCCGATTCGCCGAACACAGTGACGTTATTCGGGTCGCCGCCGAATGCCTTGATATTGTTTTGCACCCATTGCAATGCAGCGAGCTGATCCATGTAACCGTAATTGCCTTTCGGTTCATTCGGAAATTCTTGCGACAGCGCTGGAAAACCGAAGAAACCGAAGCGGCCCACGCGATAATTAAAACTGACGAACACGACGCCGTTTTTGGCAAATTGAGCGCCGGAATAAACCGCCGGCGACGAGCCGCCATTGACGAAACCACCGCCGTAAATCCACACCATCACCGGCAGCTTTTTCGCTTTATTGGCAAGGCGCCACACATTCAGTACCAGACAATCCTCAGCAGGAGTGACGCCGAGCGGAGCGGCATCGCCTGCAAACGGTTTCTGCATGCAATCGGCACCGTATTCCTTCGCGGCGCGCACGCCTTGCCACGGCTGCACTGGCTGCGGTGGACGCCAACGCAAATCACCGAGCGGTGGGGCGGCGAACGGGATGCCTTTGAACGACAACACTGCGTTATCGACGCTGCCTTCGATAAGGCCGCTGTCGATATGAATCTGCGGCGGCGCTGCCGCTAATACCGAGTGGGTGAATAACATCATCGTAAAAATCGCGCTCAGTAATTTAGCGTTAAAGGTGCGGTGTAAACGTTTACGTTGAGGCATGAACGAACTCCGTCGTTGTCATTATTGTCGGGTGTTTTGCGCGTCAGAAAAATTACAGCGCGTTCAGCGTGGCGTCGAAAATTTCCGGCAGATATTGATCGGTCGCTTTCGGCGGTGGCGTGCGTTGCTTCGCCACTTCGGTCCAGGTCAGCAGATTGTAGTAATAACGAATATTCTGCACGTAGCGCACCGGTTCGCGACCGCGTGCGTAACCATTTTTCGTGCGTTCGTAATATTGGCTTTTCTGCAGCAGCGGTAGAGTTTCTTTCACATCGGTCCATCTGTTCGGGTCTTTGCCGAGGCGCTCCGCGAGCACGCGCGCGTCTTCGACATGGCCGAAACCGATGTTGTAAATGGCGAGCGCGAACCACATGCGATCCGCTTCCTGAATACTGGTAGGCACGTCTTGCAGAATGCCTTTCAAGTAACGTGCGCCGCCGCGCAGGCTTTGCAAAGGATCGATGCGATTGCTGACGCCGACTTCCTTCGCAGTGGCGTTGGTCAACATCATCATGCCGCGCACACCGGTCGGTGACGTGGCGGTCGGCTTCCATTCGGATTCGGCGTAGCTGATCGCCGCCAGCAGGCGCCAATCGAGATCGTAATCCTCGGCAACCTGTTCGATCATCTCGCGGTATTTCGGTAACGTGCTTTGCAGGCTGTCGGTGAAGTTTTCCGCGTCGTAGCGATCGTTATCGGCACTTTGGGTGTAGTAGTGGTCGATCATCTGCGCCAGCTCGCCGCTTTTTTTCAGATGCGCGATGAAGTCGTTGACGGTTTCGATCAGTCGCTCGTTGCGCGGGTCTTTCGCGAATGCCCAGGCGAGCTGGGTTTTATCGCCGACTTTAAATGCGACGCGCAGATCGCGATAGAACGCGCGGTTGGCGTTGAACTCGTTGGAGTTGATGATGACCGCATCGACTTCCTTGTTATCGAGCAGATCGAGCAAATCGATTGTTTCGAGATCGCTCGATTCCTCCCAGTGCAATTCGGGCATTGTGCTTTGCTGATCGCGTAGCAATTTCGCGGCGTTGCTGCCGGCGAGTACATGGATGCGGGCATTGCGTAAATCGGCGATCGATGCCGGCAATATGCCATCGCTGTGCGTCAGTACCACCAGATCAACATCGAGATAACCGAGCGTGAACTGAAACGCATCCTCGCGGCTCGGTGCGATTGCCAAACCCGCCGCGGCAAAATCGGCGCGCCCACGGCCAAGATTTTCATAGATGCCATCGATGCTGGGTTGTGCCTCGATATGCAGTTTGACGCCGAGGTAATCGGCGAAGCGTTTGGCCAGATCGTATTCGAAGCCGGTGGGGCCGTTGCGATCTTCGTAATAGGTGGTGGGGCTGTTGCGCGTGAGCACGCGCAGCACACCGGCGTCTTTGATTTCCTGCAGATGATCCGACGATCCGCAGCCGCTGAGCATCAGTGCAACGCCGACGCTGAATAGAGCAGGCAGAAATCCCAGGTGGCAGGAAGATAACCAACGGTAAAAGCGGTGAGCACGAGACGATAAATTCATGGCGCGCATTGTACTGGTCAAACCGTGATCGGCCAAATGAGCCCATCGCTGTAAGTCCGCGTGGCTATTATCGATTCGCGCTCAAGCTCTTCATTTTTGGGGCTGACGTCGAGATGAGATAACTGCGGGCCACGTCGCTGCGTTCGGATTTTCGGCCTGGTTATGCTTTCAATGGCGATGTCGGCAACCTATCCTGATGCGCATTGGTGAGGTTTTTCGATGAAAACAGCTATGACGTTATCCAAACGAATCCGCGCGTTGATGCCGACGCGCGAGCAATTGCTGTGTAATCGCGTGTTGGCCCGGTTCGAGCCCCTGTTGCATCATCCCGGGCTGTGGCATTGGTCGCGCCGGCCGCTGGCGTTGGGTGCTGCATTGGGAATTTTCTTCGGTCTGCTGGTGCCGTTCGCGCAGATACCGCTGGCGGTGATGGCGGCGATGCTGCTCAGAGCTAATGTCGCCATGGCAGCGGCCGGTACGTTTATCACTAATCCATTGACGTTTGCGCCGATCTATTACGCCGCCTATCACCTGGGCTCTGCCGTGATGATGAAACTGTTTCCGGGCGCTGCCGATGGCGGATTGTTCGCACTCGAACGCGCGTTCGAGCAACCGGCGTGGCATCACATTGCCGATGTTTGGCAGCCGCTGCAGCTCGGCTTGACGCTGTCGGCGGTGACCTGCTCGCTGCTGGCCTATGCCAGCATTCATCTACTCTGGCGGTGGCGTACGGTACGTCGCTGGCGCGCTCGCGCCGGGCGCTAACTCCTGCATTAATTCGCTGCATTCGCACGGCTGATCAATCCGGCTCAATCCTTTACAATACGCGCCTTTCCGCGGCCGCCCGGCCGCGATTTCCATTGCAGAGGTAATTCCCGGCATGCTGATTTTGCGCGGTGCCCCGGCTCTTTCTCCGTTTCGACTTCAAAAATTGCTTGCCAGCCTGACGGCCACCGTGCCGGCGGCGCAGTCGGTTTACGCGGAATACGTGCATATCGCCGATTGCGAGCGGGGACTCGATGACAACGAAACCGCGCTGCTGCAACAACTGCTGCACTATGGTCCGGCGTTACAGGCAGGCAGTGCCGAGGGTGAATTATTTGTCGTGGTGCCGCGGTTCGGCACGATTTCGCCGTGGGCTAGCAAGGCCACCGATATTGCGCATAACTGTGGATTGCGGGCGATTAAACGCCTTGAACGCGGCATTGCGTATTACGTGCAATGCGCGCAACCGTTGACTGCCGAACAGCGTCGTCAAGCGGGTGCGTTGTTGCATGACCGCATGGTCGAAACGGTGCTCGCATCGCTTGAAGATGCCGCGCCCATGTTTATCCACGAAAAACCACGCGCGCTGACTACTGTCGATATTTTGCAAGGCGGTCGTGCCGCATTGGCGATGGCGAACAGCACGCTTGGCTTAGCGCTGGCCGACGATGAAATCGATTATCTGGTCGAGAATTTTCGGCAACTCAAACGCAATCCGACCGATGTCGAATTGATGATGTTCGCGCAAGCGAACTCCGAACATTGTCGCCACAAAATTTTTAATGCGAGCTGGACCATCGACGGTGAAACACAGTCGCACTCGCTGTTTCAGATGATCAAGAACACCTACCAACACAGCGGCGCTCAGGGCGATAACGGCGTGCTCAGCGCGTATTCCGATAATGCCGCGGTCGTTGTCGGCAGCCGTGCCGGCCGTTTCTATCCCGATCCAGAAACGTTCACATACGGCTATCACGACGAAGACATTCATCTATTGATGAAAGTCGAAACGCACAATCACCCGACGGCGATCGCGCCGTTCCCCGGTGCTGGCACTGGCGCGGGTGGAGAAATTCGCGATGAAGGCGCGGTCGGTCGCGGGTCGAAACCGAAAGTGGGATTGAACGGTTTCACCGTATCGAATTTACAGATTCCCGATTTCACGCAGCCGTGGGAGCAAAACTACGGTAAGCCGAATCGCATCGTCACTGCGCTCGACATCATGATTGAAGGTCCCATCGGCGGCGCTGCTTTCAATAACGAATACGGTCGTCCGAATATCTGCGGTTACTTCCGCACGTATGAAGATTTCGCGCCCGGTCCTAACGGAATTACTGAGCGGCGCGGTTATCACAAGCCAATCATGATCGCGGGCGGCTACGGCAATATCAAAGCCGAGCACATCGAGAAAAAGCCATTCGCGGCGGGTTGTCAGTTGATCGTGCTCGGCGGCCCGGCGATGTTGATAGGGCTCGGCGGCGGTGCGGCGTCGTCGATGGCGAGTGGCGCATCGAGCGAGGATTTGGATTTCGCGTCGGTGCAGCGGCAAAACCCGGAAATCGAACGGCGCTGTCAGGAGGTGATCGATCGTTGCTGGGCGCTGGCAGAAATTAATCCGATCGAATTCATTCATGATGTCGGCGCCGGTGGTCTGTCGAATGCATTTCCGGAACTGGTAAAAGACGGCGACAAGGGTGGTCAATTTGAATTGCGGCAAGTGCCGAATGATGAGCCCGGCATGGCGCCGCTCGAAATCTGGTGCAACGAAGCGCAGGAGCGTTATGTGCTCGCGGTGCGTCCGGAAAATTTGCAGCGCTTCACCGATATTTGCACGCGCGAACGCTGTCCATTCGCGGTGGTCGGTGTGGCGACTGACGAAAAACATCTGCGTGTCGGCGATTCGTTTTTCGCGAAGAACCCGGTCGATCTGCCGATGTCGGTGTTGTTTGGCAAGCCGCCGAAAATGCAGCGCAGTTTTTCGCGCACAGACGTTCAACACAATGCATTGCAACTTGCATCGATCGATTTAAATGATGCCGCATTGCGCGTGCTGCGGTTGCCGACGGTGGCCAGCAAAAACTTTTTGATCACAATCGGCGATCGTAGCGTCACCGGTATGATCGCGCGCGATCAATTGGTCGGCCCGTGGCAGGTGCCCGTTGCCGATTGTGCGGTGACGACGGTTTCCTACGATAGCTATCGCGGCGAAGCGATGTCGATGGGCGAGCGCACGCCACTCGCGCTGATTGATGCGCCGGCATCGGGCCGCATCGCGATCGGCGAAGCGATTACCAATATCGCGAGTGCACGCATCGAAAAACTGGCCGACGTAAAACTCTCGGCGAACTGGATGTGCGCGGCGGGTCATCCCGGCGAAGACGAAAAATTATTCGATACCGTGCACGCGGTCGGTATGGAGTTGTGCCCGCAACTCGGCATCACCATTCCGGTCGGCAAAGATTCGATGTCGATGCGCACCGCGTGGCATGACAACGGCGAAAATAAAGCGGTCACCGCGCCGATGTCGTTAATTATTTCCGCGTTCGCACCGGTGCTCGACGTGCACAAAACAGTGACGCCGCAATTGCGCACCGATTGCGGTAATACCGATCTGATCGCCATTGATCTCGGGCAGGGCAAAAATCGTCTCGGCGGTTCGTGTCTGGCACAGGTATTCAATCAATTGGGTGATAACGCGCCTGATGTCGACGAGCCGCAACTGCTCGCCGGATTTTTCGCGGCGATGCAGCAATTAATCGAACAGCATTTTCTGCTCGCTTATCACGATCGTTCCGATGGCGGTTTATTCGCAACGCTGACCGAAATGGCCTTTGCTGGCCATTGCGGTTTCAACGTTGAATTGAGTCTACTCGGCAGCGACGCGTTGTCAGTGTTGTTCAGCGAAGAGTTGGGTGCGGTTATTCAAGTGCGTCGCAGCGATCGCGATAAAGTGCTCGCGCAATTCGCGCAGCACGGCCTCGAACGTTGCACGCAATTGCTCGGCGAAGTCACCGCTGGCGGCGAGCTGCATTTCAACTGGCAGGGTAAGACTGCGTTGTGCGGCAATCGTATCGCGTGGCAACGCGCGTGGTCGGAAACCAGCTATCGCATTCAGGCGCTGCGCGATAACCCGGATTGCGCACAACAGGAATTCGATGCGCTGCTCGACGACGCTAATCCCGGTCTCAGCGTCAAACTCAGCTTCGATCAAAACGATAATATCGCCGCACCATTTATTGCGCGTGGTGTGCGTCCGCGTGTCGCGATTCTGCGCGAGCAGGGCGTCAACGGGCAGATGGAAATGGCGGCCGCATTCGATCGCGCCGGGTTCAGCGCAGTCGACGTGCATATGAGCGATATTCTCAGTGGCCGCGTTGCACTCACTGATTTCAAAGGGCTCGCTGCATGCGGCGGGTTCTCGTACGGCGATGTGCTCGGCGCTGGCGAAGGCTGGGCGAAAACGATTTTGTTCAATACGCGCGCGCGCGAACAATTCCAAACATTTTTCGAGCGTAGCGATACGTTCTCGCTGGGCATTTGCAACGGCTGTCAGATGATGTCGAATCTGAAAAGTCTGATTCCTGGCGCCGAATTGTGGCCGCGCTTCGTGCGCAATCTGTCCGAACAATTCGAAGCACGCTTTGTGCTGGTGCAAGTGCCGTCATCGCCGTCGATTTTGTTTGCGGGCATGGCGGGTTCGCATATGCCGGTGGCGGTAGCGCATGGCGAAGGACGCGCGGAATTCGCGAGCGGTGAGCAGCTCGCGCAATTGCAGCAAAGCCAGCAGGTGGCATTGCGTTTCATTGACAATCATTGCGATGTCACCGAACGCTATCCGGCAAATCCGAACGGTTCTCCGAGCGGCATCACCGGCGTCACCACCCGCGATGGTCGCGTGACCTTGTTGATGCCGCATCCGGAGCGGGTATTTCGCGCCGTCGTCAATTCGTGGCACCCGGATGACTGGCAAGAAGACGGGGCGTGGATGCGCCTGTTCCAAAATGCGCGTGTGTGGGTGAATTGAGCGGCGCTTTCGCGAACGCGGCATTGCGCGGTTGTTGTGCAACAGTCTTTACGTATAATTGGCCCGCCTTCGCTCGGGCCAATGATTTTTTTAGTTGGCCATTTTCGGAATCGGACAATAACAAGAGTCGCGCCGCCCGTATTCTCAAAGGAATCGGTGCATTCTTTTTGGAAACTGTATGAACAAATACCCATTGTGGAAATATCTACTGATCGCGTTTGTGTTGGCGATCGGTTTCTTTTATGCCGCACCGAATTTATTTGCACCCGATCCGGCGGTGCAGATTTCCGGCGAAAGCAGCGCCACAGTGATCGATGCTTCGGCGTTGGCGGTGGCAACGAAGTCATTGCAGGATGCCAACATTCAATATTTCGGCGAGGCGGTTGCCGATAAAGGCAAGAGCGGCCTGATTCGTCTGCGCGATCGCGAACAACAATTGGTTGCGCAAGCGGCAATTCAACGCGCGGTCGGCGATGGTTTTGTGGTCGCGCTGAACCTGGCGCCGACCACCCCGCGCTGGATGGCGGTGCTCGGTGGCCAGCCGATGAAACTCGGTCTCGATCTGTCGGGCGGTGTGCATTTTCTGCTCGAAGTCGACACGCCGGCGGCGGTTGGCAAACGTCTCGAATTAGCGGAAATCGGCATCAAGCGCAAATTGCGCGAGGCGCATGTGCGCGGTTTCGTTGAGCAGCAAAAAGACGGTCGCATCGTCGGTAAATTCAAAGACGACGAGCTGGCGAATCAAGCAATCACCGCTGCGCACAGCGAATATCCCGAGCTGCAACAAACGAAAGACAACACTGTGGACGGCGTGGTGGTGACGTGGGTGATGTCACCGGCAAAAATCAAGGAAATCGAAGATTACGCGGTCGGCCAAAACCTGACGACATTGCGTAATCGCGTCAATGAACTCGGCGTCGCCGAGCCGCTCGTGCAGCGTCAGGGTCGCAATCGCATCGTGGTCGAATTACCTGGTATCCAGGACACCGCCGAGGCCAAACGTATTCTCGGTAAAACAGCGAACCTCGAATTTCGTCTCGAAGCAAAACCCGATGCCGAAACCACGTCGCGCGAGCAGTTCGATTTTCGCGAGGCGCGTTTCGGACCGAAATCGGCATGGCTTGAGCGCGATATCGTGATTACCGGCGAGCGCGTCACCGATGCCAAAGCGGGCTTCGATTCGCAGAGCAGTCAGCCGGAAGTGAACATCGTGCTCGATAACGAAGGCGGTGGGTTGATGACGCAGGCGACGCGTCACAACGTCAATCGTCGTCTCGGCGTGTTGTTTATCGAACGTAAATTGCGCACGCATTACGAAAAAGACGCGAGCGGCAAGGATGTGCCGGTGCATGTGCCGTACGACGAAAAGAAAATTATTAGCCTCGCGACGATTCGCGATGCGCTCGGTAATCGCTTTCGTATCACCGGCCTCGATACCCCGGGTGAAGCCTCGGAGCTCGCGTTATTGTTGCGTGCCGGTGCATTGGCTGCGCCGATGGATTTTGTCGAAGAGCGCACCGTCGGCCCCTCGCTCGGCGCGGCAAATATTCATCAGGGCGTTACCGCGGTGTGGGTTGGCTTCATTCTGGTGACGTTGTTCATGCTGTATTACTACCGCGCGTTTGGTTTCGCGGCCGTAGTGGCGCTGGCGATTAACATCATTTTGCTGATTGCGTGCATGTCGTTGCTATCGGCGACCTTGACCATGCCCGGTATCGCCGGTATCGCATTAACCGTTGGTATGTCGGTGGACGCCAACGTGTTGGTGTTTGCGCGAATACGCGAGGAATTGCGGAACGGTATGTCGCCGCAGGCGGCGATCAGCGCCGGCTTTGAACGCGCATTTGTCACGATTACCGATTCGAACCTGACCGCGTTGTTGGTGGCCATCATTCTGTATGCGGTGGGCACTGGGCCGGTGCGTGGCTTTGCGGTCACGCTGGCGCTCGGCATCATCACGTCGATGTTCACCGCGATCACGGTGACGCGCGCCATTATCAACCTGTCAGTCGGCGGTCGCCGCGTGACCAAACTGTGGATTTAAGCCGGCGTAACGCAGGCGGAGAACGACCATGACAGACATCAAAATTATTCCGTTCATGAATTTCCGACGTTACGCGATGATTTTTTCGATCGTGATGATGTTGATCAGCGTCGGGGCATTGATTACGCGCGGTCTGAATTTCGGTCTCGATTTTACCGGCGGCACGCTGATCGAATTAACCTATAGCGAAGCGGCGCCGCTCAACGGAATCCGCGATACGTTGCACAAGGCCGGTTTCGAGCGCGCGCAAGTGGTGAACCTCGGTGCAGCGACTGATGTGGCGATTCGACTCGCGGCCGGCACCGATAAAAATATCGGTCAGGAGCTCGTGCAATTACTGCAGAAGGGATACAGCGGCACCATTCAATTGCGTCGGGTTGAATTTGTCGGCCCACAGGTCGGTGACGATTTGCGCGAGCAGGGTGGCTTGGCTGTATTGCTATCGTTGCTGGCGGTTGGTGCCTTCATTGCAGTGCGTTATCAATACAAATTTTCTGTTGGCGCGGTCATCGGCTTGTTTCATGATGTGTTCGTTGTAATCGGCTGTTTTGCGTTGTTTCAATGGGAATTTGATTTGACGGTGCTGGCGGCAGTGCTCGCAGTCATCGGCTCTTCGGTCAACGATACGATCGTCGTCTACGACCGCATTCGCGAAGTGTTTCGCAAGCAGCGTCGAACCGATACATCCGAAATCATCAATATTTCGCTGACGCAAACGCTTGATCGAACCATCGGCACCAAGGTGACGGTATTGCTGACATTGTTTGCGCTGCTGATTTTTGGCGGGGAAATGATTCGCGGATTTTCGATCGCGCTCGCCATCGGCACATTCTTTGGCGTGTACTCGTCGACGTATGTTGCTGCGTCATTCTTGATGACGATGAAAGTGACGCGCGAAGATTTGGTATCGGCACCGGTGGCAAAAGAAGGGACGGTAGACGGTCGTCCCTGAGTCGATCTGTTAGAGGCGCGCTGCTGTGCGTCTCTAACATTTATCCACTGTGCCTACTTCATCTCACATTGCTTAAATGCGGCTGCACGAGTTGCAGTAAACCTTTGAAGCATTTTGGATTGCCGCAGACGATATTGCCGTTTTCCATATAGCCGCTGCCGCCATTGAAATCGCTGATCAAGCCGCCGGCTTCGCGAATCAGCAGTGCTCCCGCAGCGATATCCCACGGCGCCAGCGCCATTTCCCAAAATGCATCGAGCCGCCCGGCGGCGACATACGCTAAGTCCAGCGCCGCTGCGCCGGCACGACGCACGCCGGCGGTTTTCTCCGCCACCGCTTGCAGACTTTGCACGTAAGCGGGGATATGTATTTCACAACGCGATTTAAACGGAATACCTGTGCCGATCAGCGCGCCGTCGAGACTTTTGCGTTCGCTGACGCGAATGCGCCGTCCATTTACCTGCGCGCCGCGACCACGGCTCGCGGTGAATTCTTCGCGACGAATCGGATCGAGCACGACGGCATGTTCGAGCTGACCGCGATATTCGCAAGCGATCGATACCGCGAAATGCGGAATGCCATGAATGAAATTGGTGGTGCCGTCGAGCGGGTCGATGATCCAGCGGTACTCGGCATTGCTGGCGCCGCTACTGCCGCTCTCTTCGCCGAGAAACGCGTGATCGGGATAGGTTTTTCTCAGCAGCGAAATGATTTCACGCTCGGAGGCGCGGTCGACTTCGGTAACGAAATCGTTCGCGGCTTTCTCGTCGATGCGTACCTTGTCGATCTGATCGGTGGCGCGAGCAATAAGTTCGCCGGCTTGGCGCGCAGCTTTGAGAGCGATGGTGAGCATCGGTTGCATGAGGGAACTACCTGATCAATGAGTGTAAATGCCGAGGGCCCGCCAAAACGGGGGCGCGAGTATATCACGCTCGCCGGCGCATTCGTCCGGCGACGATCGCTGCTAGAATGCGCGCCCCGCAATAAGTTGGCGCTGTTAACGTGAATCCGCTCGACAATCTCCGCATCGTTTTGGTTAACACAACGCATCCCGGCAATATCGGCGCCACCGCGCGTGCGATGAAGAACATGGGGCTGCGTGATCTCTATCTCGTCGCGCCCTTACATTATCCAGCGGACGATGCCACCTGGCGTGCCGCCAGCGCGGGCGACGTATTGGAACGTGCCACCGTTGTGCAAACGCTGGATGAGGCGATTGCCGATTGTGCGTTAGTGGTTGGCAGCAGTGCTCGCGAGCGAACGATTCCATGGCCGCTGCTCGATGCGCGTGCCGCCTGCGAACAGGCATATGGGGAGGCATCGAGGCATAAGGTCGCGCTCGTATTTGGGCGCGAAGATCGCGGGCTTACCAATGAAGAGTTGCAGAAATGCCAGCTTCACATTCACATTCCCAGCAGCCCTGAATACAGTTCGCTGAACGTGGCGATGGCAGTGCAGGTGGTCGCGTACGAGCTGCGCATGGCGCATCTCGCTACCGATCGAAATGTCGATCCTATGGCTGATTGGGATTTGCAGTACGCCGGCGGCGAGGATATCGAACGGTTTTTTATTCATCTCGAGCAGGCGCTGAGCGAAATGGGTTTTCTCAAGGCCAATGCACCGAAGCAAACCATTGCACGGTTGCGTCGGCTGTTTCAGCGCACCCGTCTCGATACGATGGAAGTCAGCATCCTCAGAGGCATTCTTACCTCCGCGCAGTATTGGGTGCGAAAGGCAAAAGGAGTGGGTCGAGAATAGTTGACCTTGCCGCTAGGTTTTAAGCATACTTCGGGCATTCAGCGACAAGCGGAGTGGGCAGGATATGCGTTTGACGACCAAGGGCAGATACGCGGTGACGGCAATGCTCGATCTTGCCCTTAATGCCGCGCAAAATCCGATAAGCCTTGCCGATATTTCCCGCCGTCAGGCCATCTCGTTGTCCTATCTCGAGCAGTTATTCGCGCGCTTGCGCCGCAGCCAGCTGGTCGCCAGCGTCCGTGGCCCGGGCGGCGGTTACCGGTTGAGCCGTTCCAGCAGCGAGATTTTCGTCGCCGAGATCATCGACGCGGTCAACGAAAGCGTCGACGCCACCGACTGTGGCGGCAACGCCAATTGCCAGGATGGCGAAACCTGCCTCACGCATTACCTGTGGTGCGACCTCAGCGATCAAATCCATAACTTTCTCGGCGGCATCAGTCTGGCGGATCTGGTTGCCCGCAGTGAGGTGCAGGCGGTGTCCGTGCGCCAGCAGCGACGTCAGCGCGGTCTGGCGGAGGAATCGATTCCCTGCGAATCGATCGACTGATAAAGTCGCGCCCCATTCTTTTGCGGTAACGGTTCCGCCTCGTTTGGTTATGCCATGAAGCTCCCGATTTATCTCGATTATGCCGCCACCACGCCGGTCGATCCGCGCGTTGCCGCAGCGATGTGCCAGTACCTTACGATCGATGGCAACTTCGGCAATCCTGCCTCCCGTTCACACGGTTACGGTTGGCGCGCCGAGGAGGCAGTCGAAAATGCGCGGCGGCAAGTCGCAGATCTGATCGGTGCCGATCCCCGCGAAATTGTGTGGACATCCGGCGCCACCGAATCGAACAATCTGGCGCTGAAAGGTGCTGCACATGCGGCCCGTGCCGAGCGCGGCGGCATTCATGTGATCACTTCGCGCATTGAACACAAAGCAGTGCTGGATGTTTGCGCGCAGCTGGAGCGCGAAGGTTTCGAGGTGACTTATCTCGATCCCGGTATGGACGGCATTGTCGATCCCGAGCAGGTCGCTGCAGCGCTGCGTCCGGATACCATTCTTGTCTCCATCATGCAGGCGAATAACGAGGTCGGGACCATCAATGACGTCGCCGCGATTGGCCGCGTGTGTCGCGAACACGGTGCGCTGTTGCATGTCGATGCGGCGCAGAGCACCGGCAAAATCGGTATCGACCTCCGCGTGCTGCCGGTCGACTTGATGTCGATGTCGGCGCATAAGCTCTATGGGCCGAAAGGGATTGGCGCGCTCTACGTGCGTCGGCGGCCGCCGTTAGCGATTGAGGCGCAAATCCATGGCGGCGGACATGAGCGCGGCATGCGTTCGGGGACACTGCCGACGCATCAGATCGTCGGCATGGGCATGGCGTGCGCAATTGCCAGTTCGGAAATGACTGTAGAGCTCGATCGTATCTTGCTGTTAAGAAATAAATTTCTTGCAGCAGTAGAGGTGTTGGGTGACGTGCATTTAAACGGCGACCGCCAGCGCAGATTGCCCGGCATCGTCAATTTGAGTTTTGGCGGCGTTGATGGTGAGGCGTTGTTGTTGGCGTTGAAGGATGTCGCGGTGTCGACCGGTTCGGCTTGTACCTCGGCCAGCATGGAGCCTTCCTATGTACTCCGTGGCATGGGGCTAGGCGCCGACTTGGCGCAAGCTGCGCTGCGATTTTCGTTAGGGCGATTCACGACCGAAGCGGATATCGATAACGCGATCGAAGCCGTTTCCCGGACGGTTTCAGGCTTGCGGAATTAATCAGATTTTTGTGGAGTTGCAGTTCGCAACCTTTGTCGTGTTCGCGTACTAATTTCTTGTAAACCTGCGTATAATTCACGCCTTTCTTTTCTTAACCCAAATTCTAGCTTTTGTTGATAAGTCGCTAAGCCATTATTTTTAGGAGAGTTTCATGGCAGTTGAACGCACGCTTTCAATTATCAAACCGGATGCAGTCGCCAAGAACGTAATTGGTGCCATCTATACCCGGTTTGAGCAGGCCGGCCTTCGCATTGTTGCGGCCACCATGTTACGCCTGAGCCGCGAGCAAGCCGAAGGCTTCTATGCCGAGCACAAGGGCCGCCCGTTTTTTCCGGCGTTGATCGATTTTATGACCTCCGGCCCGGTTACCGTACAGGTGCTCGAAGGTGAAAACGCAGTTCTGACTAATCGCGAGCTGATGGGCGCCACCAATCCGAAAAATGCCGAGCCCGGGACGATTCGTGCCGACTTTGCCGAGTCGATCGATGCCAACGCCGTACACGGTTCCGATTCGCCGGAATCTGCGGCACGTGAAATCGCCTACTTCTTCGCCGCGAGCGAAATCTGCGAGCGCAGCTAACCGACCATGAATGAGCTGGCTGCGGTCGCGGCGAGCAAGGTCAACCTACTCGGGCTTTCTCGCGCAAAAATGGAACAATTTCTCGTCGATATCGGCGAGAAACCGTTTCGCGCTCAGCAAATTCTCAAATGGCTCCATCACGCCGGCGTCGCCGATTTCGAAGCGATGACCAATATCGGTAAATCGCTGCGCGCAAAGCTGCAGCAGGTCGCCGAAATCCGCCCGCCGGAAATCGTCAGCCAGAAAGATTCGGCAGACGGCACGCGCAAGTGGGCGATACGCGTCGATGGCGGCAATCTGGTCGAAACCGTATTAATTCCCGATGGCCAGCGCGGCACGTTATGTGTGTCGTCGCAGGTTGGGTGCAGTCTCGATTGCAGTTTCTGCTCGACCGGCAAGCAAGGCTTTCAGCGCGATCTGACCGCTGCGGAAATCATCGGTCAAGTGTGGCTCGCGATTAAGTCTTATGAAGGTTTTACCGCAAAGGAGCGCATCGTGACCAACGTGGTCATGATGGGCATGGGCGAGCCGCTGCTCAATTTCGATAATGTGGTCGACGCGATGAGTCTGATGATGGACGACTTCGGCTACGGCATCTCGAAACGTCGCGTTACGCTGAGCACTTCCGGCGTTGTTCCCGCACTCGATAAACTCGGCGAAGTCAGCGACGTTTCCCTGGCGGTTTCGCTGCATGCGCCAAATGATCGACTCCGCGACGAGCTGGTACCGATCAATCGCCGCTATCCAATCGCAGAATTACTCGCTGCCTGTCAGCGCTATCTCGATCGGCAAACCGACACGCATCGCGTCGTTACGATCGAATACACATTGATCGCCGGCATCAATGATGCTCTGGAACAAGCGCGTGAATTAGCCGCTTTGCTCCGTCAGCTGCCGTGCAAAATTAATTTGATTCCCTTTAATCCGTTTCCCGGTTCCGATTATCAACGCCCGAGCAAAGGCGCGATTACCCGTTTTTGGGAGGAGCTGACGAAAGCGGGTTATGTAGTAACGGTGCGCACGACGCGTGGCGACGATATCGATGCGGCCTGCGGCCAATTGGTTGGACAAGTGACAGATCGCACGCGTCGCAGTGAGCGCCATCGCGAACGCGCGGCCCAGCCAGAACCGATACGCATCCTATAATGATTCGGCGATTGAACATGAAAGCAGGTAATGCGATGCCGAAGTGGATGACTAGAGTAATGATGGTGCTGTCGTGCGTAGTGCTGGCAGCGTGCGTTACCACCAAGACCGGTGGGTTTGAGGAAAAGAAGGATCCGCATAAGGCACTTGAATTTTCAGTGCAGGCCGCCCGCAATTACATTCAGGAACGTAACTGGGAAGCGGCGAAGCGGCACCTCAAAAATGCGCTCGCGATCGACGACAACAATGCTGATGTACATGAGGCATTGGCCGAAGTGTTTTGGAATACCGGTGAGCTCGAGCAGGCCGATATTCATTTTCGCAAGGCGGTGGCGCTGAACGGCAAAGATGCGCGCACCCGCAATAATTTCGCTGCTTTTCTGTATCAGCAAAAACATTATGCCGAGGCGGAAACGCAGTTGGAGAAAGTGGCAGAAGATTTGCTGTATGACCGCCGCGCCGATGCTTTCGTCAATCTTGGTCGTGTTCGCATCAAGCTAAAAAAATACGCTGCAGCGAAGGATGTGCTCGAACGCGCGCGCTTGATGGAGCCGGGCGATGTGGTTTCGCTGTCCGAGCTGGCGGAAGTTAATTACCAGCTGGGCGATTACCCGGCAGCGCAGCGTTATTACGATCAGTACCGCAAGCGCATCAATGGGCAAACGCCGGCATCGCTCTGGCTGGGGATTCGTCTCGCCGATAAATTTGGCGATCATGATTCGCAAGCGAGCTATGCTTTGGCTTTAAAGAATCTTTACCCGCAATCTGAAGAGTATCTCGCATATAAGAGTGCATATAGCGATGGTGGCGCCAAACGGTAACGCCGGCATGGATGAGACGGCGAACAATGAATTGAATACCCCTGGGAGTCTGCTGCGGCAGGGGCGCGAGCGCGTTGGGTTGACAAGCGAAGAGGTGGCGGGGCAATTGAACCTGCTGCCAACGCTGGTGCGGGCGCTTGAGGCAGATCAGTATCAGCACTTCGCCGGTGAAATTTTTGTAAAAGGGCATCTGCGAGCTTATGCGCGTTTGCTCAAACTGAATCCCGAAGACGTGCTGCGTTTATACCGCGGCAACTCAGCTCCGTCGTCGTCGACGTTGCTGGGTCAGCGCGATGTGCATTGGCGGCCGGTGAGTTTGAATCATGGCGGGAGCCACTGGCGTCGTTACTCCGGCATCGCAGCGACACTGGTCGTGCTCGCCGGATTATGGGGCTGGCAGCAGCATCGCGATCACGGGCAGATGCTTTCACTGACAGCAGAAACGGCAAGCGAACTCGGTGGTATTGATTCGGCATTAAATAGCGGCACTGAAAGTGCGTTGCTCGACAGCGTGCAGTTGCTGCCGACTCAACCGACACCATCTGCGCCGGCGAATGGTAATAGTGCAGCTCCAACTGGGACTGATGCGGCTGCGGTTGCCGCCACCAGCGATATCGATAAGTTGAGTTTGCGGTTTTCGGCCGATTGTTGGATTGAGATTAAGGATCGCGACAACAAGTTGCTGGTCGCGACGTTGAAACACGCGGACGAACAACTTCAGCTCGAAGGTCGCGGCCCGTTTAAAGTGTTGCTCGGCTATGCGCCGGGTGTGGCGATGGCGTATAACGGCACGCCCGTCAAAGTCGATGTGCCCGAAGGTGCGCGCTCGACGCGCTTGATTGTCGGCAGCAGTTAATCGGCTTTCGTTTTACGTTGCAGGAATCGGTTGCATGAAATTTGAATCTCCCATTCGCCGGCGTAAATCTCGGCAGATTTGGGTTGGCAAGGTGCCAGTAGGCGGCGATGCACCGATCGCCGTGCAAACGATGACCAATACCGAGACTTGCGATGTCGCGGCAACGGTGGCGCAGATCAAGCGTGCAACCGACGCTGGCGCCGACATCGTGCGTATCTCGATTCCCTCGATGGAAGCGGCAGAAGCCTTCAAACTGATTCGACAGCAGGTCGATACCGCACTCGTTGCCGATATCCATTTCGATTACAAAATCGCGTTAAAAGTCGCCGAATATGGCGTCGATTGCCTGCGTATTAATCCCGGCAATATCGGCCGCGAAGATCGTGTGCGTGCGGTGGTCGATTGCGCGCGCGATAAAAATATTCCCATCCGCATCGGCGTTAACGCCGGCTCGCTCGAAAAAGATTTGCAGAAAAAATACGGCGAGCCAACGCCGGATGCACTGGTCGAGTCCGCGATGCGGCACGTCGAAATTCTTGATCGGCTCAATTTTCCCGATTTCAAACTGAGTGTTAAAGCCTCCGATGTATTTATGGCGGTGGCGGCGTATCGCAAGATCGCGACACTGATCGAGCAACCCCTGCATCTTGGTATTACCGAGGCCGGTGGTCTGCGCGGCGGTACCGTTAAATCGGCGGTCGGCCTCGGCATGCTATTGATGGACGGTATCGGCGATACCATCCGGATTTCTTTAGCGGCCGATGTCGTCGAAGAGGTCAAGGTTGGCTATGAAATCCTGAAGAGCCTGAAGCTGCGCACGCGCGGTATCAACTTTATTGCCTGTCCGAGCTGCTCGCGTCAGAACTTCGATGTGATCGCGACGATGAATGCATTGGAAAGCCGTCTCGAAGATTTGAATGTGCCGCTCGATGTTGCGGTCATCGGCTGTATCGTCAACGGTCCCGGCGAAGCCAAGGAGGTCGATATTGGCCTCACTGGCGGCACGCCGAATAATCTTGTGTATGTCGATGGCAATCCCGATCACAAGGTCGTCAACGCCGACCTGGTCGATCACTTGGAAAAACTCATCAGGGACAAAGCCGCCGCCAAGCTGCAGGCGGAAAAAGATCTTATTGCTCAGGGCTGAGCACTCATTTCGCTTATAATGCCGGCCGCGCCGTAGAGTAGCGGTGCCGTTCCGAGCTTCATGCCGATTCACTTCGAGTTTTCGATGAGCAAGATTCAATCGATCAGGGGGATGAATGACATCCTCCCCGAGCAGACACCGCTTTGGCAGTACATCGAGCGCACGGCCGCCCGCTTGCTCGCCGCATATGGCTATCAGGAAATTCGCTTTCCCATTCTTGAGCAGACCGAATTGTTCCAGCGCTCTATCGGTGCGGTTACCGATATTGTCGAAAAAGAAATGTATACCTTTGACGATCGCAACGGCGACAGTCTCACGCTGCGGCCGGAAGGTACCGCCGGGTGTGTGCGGGCGTGCGAGCAGAATGGTTTGCTGTTCAATCAAATCCAACGGCTGTGGTACACCGGGCCGATGTTTCGTCACGAGCGTCCGCAGAAGGGTCGGTTGCGGCAGTTTCATCAGATTGGCGTCGAAGCGTTCGGCATGATCGGACCCGACATCGACGCTGAGTTGATCTTTCTAACAGCGCGACTATGGCGCTCGCTCGGTGTGGCGGACAACGTCACGCTTGAATTGAATAGCATCGGCTCGGCCGCTGCACGTGCTGAGTTCAGGGCTGCATTAATTAACTATTTGCAGCCATTCGCGGCGCAACTCGACGAAGACAGTCAGCGCCGTTTGCACTCCAACCCGCTGCGTATTCTCGATAGTAAGGATGAGAATACACGCAAAATTTTGCTCGATGCGCCATCGTTTGGTGATTATCTCGATGCCGAATCGCGCGCGCATTTCGAGCATTTATGCGCGTTGCTCGCTGCCGGCGGTGTGCGTTACACGATCAATCCGGCGCTGGTACGCGGGCTCGATTATTACGGCAAGACGGTGTTCGAGTGGACCACCGATAAACTCGGCGCCCAGGCAACGGTGTGCGCCGGTGGCCGCTACGACGGTCTGGTCGAGCAGTTGGGTGGCAAGTCAACGCCGGCGTTTGGTTTTGGTATCGGTATCGAGCGTTTGTGTTTATTGCTCGAGGCATGCGGACAACTGCCGATGGATATTGTCGCTGCACCGCAGGTCTATATCGTCGCGGCGGGCGAGCGCGCCGAACGTCAGGGCGTTGTGCTTGCAGAAATATTGCGTGATCGCCTGCCGCAATTGCGACTGGTTACCAATTGTGGCGGCGGCAGTTTCAAAAGTCAGTTTAAGAAAGCCGATAAATCCGGTGCGGTATTAGCGCTGATCATTGGTGATCAGGAAGCCGATAACGGCACAGTGAATATCAAATGGTTGCGCGATGAACACCGCGAGCAGCAGACGGTATTGCAAATTGCCGTGGTCGACGCCATTGCGCAGGCCTTACAACTAACGATTGCACAATAACGACTCCAAAATAATACGAGGTGTCATGTGGAAGTTTACAAAACGGAAGAAGAGCAACTCGAAGCGTTTAAGCGTTGGCTGCGCGACAATGGGCGCCAGGTTCTGCTCGGTATATTGACGGCAGCGGTTGTCGCATTCGGCATCTACAGCTGGCAGCAACGGCAAATGCATCAGCGCGAAGCGGCATCGATCGCGTACGAAAATTTATTGCATGCAGCGCGTCAACTCGATGCGCAAAACGATAACGATACGCTGGCTACAGCGCGGCATTTGGCGGATTCGTTGAAGAGCGATTTTGCTAATTCCGCTTACGCGCAATTTGCAGCACTGTTCAACGCGAAAATCGCCGTTCAGCAAAACGATTTGGCACGCGCAGAGAGTGAATTGCGCTGGGTGCTGGACCACAAACCAGTGCAGGAAATTAAAGCGACGACGCAATTGCGACTCGCGCGCGTGCTGCACGCAAAAGGCGACGACAACGGCGCATTGGCGTTGCTCGATGGCGATGTCGGCAGCTACGGCGCGGCATATTTGCAACTGCGCGGCGATATCGAATTGGCGCGTGGCAATATTGATGCGAGTAAAGCGGCCTACGCCAAAGCGCAGGAGCTCGAACGCAAAATGACGACCCCGATCAACGATCCTCTGCTCGATATGAAACTGCGTGATTTGCAGGCGGGTGAACCGACGCCGGAGCAGGGAGCATAAATATGTTGCGTCATTCGTCGATGAATGTGTTGCGCTGGCTTGCCGCCGGATTTTCTTTGTTGGCGCTGTTCGCGTGCACGAGCCAGGAAGAAAAAGAACAGGGGCCGGCACCGCTGCCCGAATTTAAACAGGAACGCGGTTTCGATAAGTTGTGGAGCCACGGTATCGGCAACGGTCAGGGCAAGTTGTACAACCGCCTGACACCGGCGATTCACAACAACAAAATAATTGCCGCGGCGGCGAAAGGCGTGGTCGAAGCCTACGATCGCACCAGCGGTCGCTCGCTGTGGGATGCCGATATCGACCATCCAATTAGTGGTGGTGTGGGCATCGGTTGCGGTCTGGTATTTGTCGCCTCCGAAGATGGTCGCGTCTGGGCATTGAACGAAGAGAGTGGAAAATCCGCATGGCGCACGCAGATTAATGCGCAGGTGCTTGCACCGCCGGTATGCGATAACAATATCGTCGCGGTACTGACATTCAGTGGTGATGTGGTCGGTCTCGATGCACAAACCGGCGCAAAGAAATGGGCTTACGCTGGTACCGCACCGTTGCTGAGTTTGCGTGCGAGCAGCGCACCGCTGCTTTATAACGGTGCCGTCATTGCTGGTTTCGGCAGCGGCAAAGTCATAGCGGTGGAACTGGAAAGCGGTCGCCCGTTGTGGGAAGCGCGCGTTGGTGTCAGCCAGGGTAGTTCCGAAATCGAGCGCCAAATCGATATCGATGGCGACATGCTGATCGATAACGACATGCTGTATGCCGTTTCGTTTCAGGGACGTTTTGCTGCGATCGATTTGCGCAGTGGACGCCGACTCTGGGACACCACGGCATCGAGTTATGTCGGCTTAAGCGAGGGTTTCGGCAATATTTATGTGGTCGGTGCGAGTGGCAGTATTACCGCATTCAGCAAAAACAATCAGGGCACGCACTGGGAGCAAACCGCGCTCGCACGGCGTCAGTTGAGCGGCTCGGCAACGCTTGGCAATTATGTGGTGGTCGGCGATGTTGAAGGCTACTTGCATTTGTTGTCGCAGATCGATGGTCATTTCGTTGCGCGCATGCATTTCGATGGCGACGGCGTTCGGGTTGCACCGATCGTGGTCGACGATGTGATGTACGTGTACGGAAATAGCGGCAAACTCGCCGCGTACAAATTGGAGAAATAGCTTTAGTCGCAGCGCGCTTGTATGAGCGTCATGCGAAATCTAAAGCTGAAGCAAAATGATCCCTGTATTCGCGCTAGTTGGTCGGCCTAATGTCGGTAAATCGACACTGTTTAATCGGCTGACCAAAACTCAGGACGCACTCGTCGCTAACTTTCCTGGCCTTACGCGCGATCGTCAATATGGCGAGGCCAAATTCGGTTCGCGTCACTTTATCGTTATCGACACCGCCGGGATGACCGGGCAGGAAGAGGGCATCGATTCCGCCGTCGCGCAACAGTCGCAGCAGGCGGTTGATGAAGCCGATGCCGTTGTGTTCATGCTCGACGCGCGCGAAGGTTTGAACGCGCTCGACGAACAGCTCGCACAGCGTTTGCGCGTGAAGAACAAACCGTTATTTTTTGTCGCGAATAAAATCGACGGTGTGAATGAAGATGTCGCGCTCGCCGAAATTTCGCGCCTGGGTGCCGGCAAGATTTATCCAACGACAGCTACGCACGGTCGTGGATTGCGCCCGTTGCTCGAAGACATGCTTAATCTTTTTCCCAAGCCGGAGGAGACGCCGATCGATGGCGATATCAACCCCGGGATCAAGATCGCCATTGTGGGACGTCCCAATGTCGGCAAATCAACGCTGGTCAATCGGCTGCTTGGTGAAGAGCGCGTGGTCGTCTATGACGAGCCTGGCACCACGCGCGATAGTGTTTATATTCGCTACGAACGCAACGAAGAAATATTCACGCTGATCGATACCGCCGGAATTCGGCGTCGTAAAAATGTGTCCGAAGTCGTCGAGAAATTCTCAATCGTCAAAACGCTGAAGGCGATCGATGATGCGAATGTCGTCGTGCTGGTACTCGATGCGAGTGAAGGTATTGTCGATCAGGATTTGCATCTGCTGGGTCATGTCATCGATGCCGGCCGCGCATTGGTCGTGGCAATCAATAAGTGGGATGGCTTGACGGACCAGCACAAGCAATATGTAAAAAGCGAGTTAGAGCGCCGCTTACAGTTTATCGATTACGCGCAAATACACTTTATTTCCGCATTGCACGGTACCGGTGTCGGGCATCTGTACGACTCGGTGCGCACTGCCTATCGCGCGGCGACGCAAAAACTGCAAACGCACAATCTCAGTCAAATTCTTGAGCGCGCGGTATTCGATCATGCACCGCCACTGGTGAACGGTCGTCGCATTAAATTGCGTTATGCGCACGCGGGTGGCAGCAATCCACCGTTGATCGTCATCCATGGCAATCAAACCGATGATGTGCCACGCGCCTATCGTCGCTATCTCGAAAAAGTATTTCGTCGCGAATTAAAGTTGATCGGCACGCCGGTGCGCATCGAATTTAAAACCGGTGAAAATCCATTCGCGGGCAAGCGCAATGTGCTGAGCGAGCGTCAAGTCGAGCGCCGTCGGCGCCTGATCCAGCACGTGAAAAAATCGACCAAGAAGAAGTCCTGATCTCGCTATTCATGCGAGCCCGCAATTCAAGCGAAGAGTCTGATGTCGGCCCAGTTGCAACCCGATCTCGATTCCCCGGAACGCATTCGCGAATTTGTGAATGCGTTTTATGCGCGCTTATTGAAAGATGAACAGCTGGCGCCGATTTTTCTGAACGTCGCGAATATCGATCTGCAAAACCATCTGCCGCTGATCTGCAGTTATTGGGAAAAACTACTGCTGGGTGGCACTGACTATCGCCGTCACACAATGAATATCCATCGCGCTGTGCATGCCAAACGGCCGCTGCGCAAAGCCGATTTCGAACGTTGGCTACAATATTTTCACGCGACCATCGACGATAATTTCGCAGGTCCGCATGCCGAGCGCGCGAAACAGGTGGCCGCACATATTGCCGTCAGCATGCATAGAGCATTGCAGTTGACGCAGCCGGGTACTTCCGATGGTTAACGCAAGCACTGACGGCGATGAATACCGTACAGCGCAATGTGTTTATTGCATGACGAAATGCGGCTGTTGAATGCGGTTGAATTGATCGCGTGGTTGCTTGCGCACGGGGTGTACTTGGCGCGCGACCAATTTACCTTCGAACACATGGCATTCGAATTCAACAACATCACCTACAGTAATTTTGTCAGCGCCGCGCAAGCTTTTCGCATTGACATAAATGTCAGGGCCGGCGCCATTCTCAAGAAAACCGTAGCCTTTGGTGGGATTAAACCATTTCACAGTTGTACGCATAATATGTCGACAGCTTAGTTGTGAATAAAGAATGCGATGGCGTATGTATAAATAACGGTACAAATAAAAAACGTTATTGCTGTTGTTAATGACTCTGTTAAATAACTCGCGGTGAAATGATAAATGGCGAGATCGAATAATTCTGGAAAAGATTCTCCCAAATTTAATTTGCGTGAACAAGTAAAAAATAAACAAAAAAAGATAAATAAAAAAGCCCGGAAATCCGGGCTTTTTATTGTTTTATTTACATTGGTCTGAGCGATTTTACAAAGCCAGGTTAGACCAGCTCGATGGCAACGGCCAATGCTTCACCGCCGCCGATGCACAAGGTGGCGACGCCGCGTTGCTTGCCGTATTTTTTTAGCGCATGCATCAACGTGACGATCAGGCGCGAGCCGGTCGAACCGATCGGATGACCCTGCGCGCACGCGCCGCCGTGCACATTCACTTTGCTGTAATCAAGTTCGAGATCGCGCATCGCGAGCATCGTCACCATTGCAAATGCTTCGTTGATTTCCCAGAGGTCGACATCGTCTTTCGACCAGCCGATTTTTTTCAGTAACTTTTGCACTGCGCCGATCGGTGCGATCGTAAATAATTCCGGTTGATGCGAATGCCGGGCATGGCCAATGATGCGCGCGAATGGTTTCAGGCCGCGCGCGTTGGCAACACTTTCGTTCATCAGCACTAGCGCTGATGCGCCATCGGAGATCGAACTCGAATTTGCCGCGGTAACGGTACCGTCTTTTTTGAATGCTGGTTTCAGCGTGGGAATTTTTTCGAGTTTTGCTGTCAGCGGTTGTTCATCGTCTTTGACAATCGTTTCACCTTGGCGCGTTTTGATCGTGACCGGGACGATTTCAGCGGCGAGCCAGCCTTGTTCGATAGCGTGTTTTGCGCGCACCAGCGATTCGGTCGCAAAGGCATCCATATCGGCGCGGGTGAGGCCATTGGCATCGGCGGTTTCTTGGGCATAAGTGCCCATCAAGCGACCGTGATACGGATCTTCGAGGCCATCGAAAAACATGTGGTCTTTCAGTTCGACGTGGCCAGTGCGGACCCCGCCGCGCGCGCCGGGGAGAATGTGCGGCGCATTGGTCATACTTTCCATACCACCGGCGATCATCGTGTTGTAGCTGCCAGCAGCGATCTGATCGAACGCAAAAATCGTGGTTTGCATGCCGGAGCCGCACAGCTTGTTGACAGTGACACAACCGGCCGAATTCGGAATGCCCGCATTTAAACCCACCTGGCGCGCGGGGCCTTGTTTGAGGCCGGCTGGCAGTACACAGCCCATCAGCAGCTCTTCGATATCGGCCGGCGCGAGACCGGAGCGCTCAAGAGCGGCGGTTACGGCAGTGGTACCGAGCTCGACGGCGGTGGCGCCGCTCAGGCTGCCCTGCAAGCTGCCCATGGGAGTACGGGCGCCACTGAGAATGACAACAGAATTATTCGACATGGTGAGTTCCAGCGAAGAGTGAAATCGAGAAGAGGCGGGTATTTAGCCATAGCGGCGAGGGGCAAAACAACCGCGAAAATTACGTGCGAGTCGGATCGACCGTGAACAACTTGCCTCGCGCCGCTTCGCGATAAGTGCGCGGCGTTTGGTTCATCGTCGCCGTAAAAAGCCGGCAGAAATAATCGGCATCGCCGTAGCCGCATGCGGCCGCCACTTCGGCGATCGACAGATTGCTGGTACGCAGCAGATCGCGCGCGCTGTTCAAGCGTTGCTGCTGCAGATATTCGCTCGGGCTCATGCCGGTCGCTTCCTTGAAGCGTCGATTCAGCGAGCGCGGGCTGATGCCCAGTTGTTCCGCCAGTGCCGGCATGCGCAAGCTTTCCGGGTAGCGTCGGCGCAAATAATCCTGCGCCTGCGCGACCAGTTCGTCGCCGTGCACATCGCCATGACCGAGACTGTAGGCGTGCATTTCGAACGGGCGGCGAATCTCCGGTGAAAACTGCGCTTCGACCTTGCGGGCGATCTGCGGGCCGTAAAATTTACCAATGAAGTGAATCGTCAAATCCGCGACCGAATTGACCGAACCCGCGCAAAAAAGATGACCGGCCTCGGTAATCAGGTGACGGCGCCGCAGATTGACCTGCGGGTAACGACGCGCGAATTGATCGAAGTAGAACCAGTGCGTAGTGGCCGGTAAACCGTCGAGTAAACCTGCTTCAGCCAATAAAAAACTACCGGTGCCGACGGCGCAGAGCAGCGAATCACGCATCGCCAGTTGCCGCAGCCAGGGCAGCAGTTCCTGTTGCTGGCGCACGATAGTCAGTGGGTTGCGCCACAGCGCCGGCACGATCAACAGATCGGTGCGCTCGATATCGCTGGGCCTGCCGCTGAGCTTAAGTGTCAGGCCATTCGCCATCACCGCCTCGTGCCCGTCGGGGCCGACGACATCATGTTGCAGGCCCTGCTGTTTATCTGCTGGCGAATGCAAGGGGCGCTGCGCGCGCGCGAGCTGATCGGCGGCGGTCAGCATTTCCATCGGCAGCGACAAGCTCGAAGCCAGCGCGTGCGGCAGGGCAAGCAAAGTAATATGTGGCAATGGCGGATTAATCCAGTTTTGTGGCGAATCGAGACAGTCTACCGCACCAAGCGCACATTACAATGTGCGAACAATATTGTGACAGCCAGCAAAAACGCATGCAGCCTAGCGCGTAAGGACCCCACAAATGGCGAGACTTCCCCTGATCGTCGGCTTTGGCGGCATCAATGCAGCCGGCCGCAGCTCTTTTCACCACGGCTATCGGCGCATGATTTTCGATGCGCTCGATAATTCCACCGCCAACCGCACGCTGCGCAGTCTCGCCGCGCTGATGCAGTTGCCGATCGATGACGTGATCGGCACCGAGGCGCGGCAGTTCATTCTCGATCACACATTGATTCGCCGCATCGAGGCCGACTGGTTCGACCCGCAGCGTGCGCCGCTGAATCGACGCTTGCCCATTGAGGCAGGGGCGCAGCCGCTGTCGTTGGTGACCAAGGCGCGCAATCTGCCCGAGATATTGCCGCCGGGCTGGCGGGTCACTGACCTCGACGGTCGCAATGTACGCGTGGATATCACCGGCGATGCCGAATTCCTGCTGCCGGATACCGAAGCATTGGCGGTGCAGGCAGCGGGGCAGCTGCCGACCGGATTCGACCCGGCAAAGCTGTATCAATCGCGCAATCATCCGCGCGGTCTGCAACTGTCGGTCTTCGCGGCATCCGATGCGCTCGGTTCGATCGGTATCGACTGGGCGACCATCTGCAGTCGCGTCGCGCCGGATCAGATCAGCTGCTATGCCGGCAATGCACTGAGCCAATGCGATGAAAATGGCAACGGTGGCATGCTGGGCGCGCGTTATCGCGGCAAGCGTGTGACCTCGAAACAATTGCCGTTCGGTCTGCTCGAAATGCCGGCCGATTTCGTCAATGCCTACGTACTCGGCAATATCGGCAATACCGGCGGTAATGCCGGGGCCTGCGCTACATTTCTTTACAGCTTGCGCCAGGGGCTCGATGACATTCGCACCGGGCGCGCGCGCGTCGTCATCATCGGTTCCAGCGAGGCGCCGATTTTGCCCGATGTGATCGAAGGCTTTGCCGCGATGGGTGCGCTAGCCGAAGACAAAGCGCTGCTTGCGCTCGATGCGGATAAAGGCTTGAGCGTGCCGGATTGGCGCCGCGCCGCACGTCCGTTCAGCACTAACTGCGGGTTCACCATCGCCGAAGGCGCGCAATATATCGTGCTGATGGATGACGAATTGGCGCTTGAACTCGGTGCGAATATTCACGGTGCAGTGACCGATGTGTTCGTCAATGCCGATGGCCACAAGAAATCGATCTCCGGCCCCGGCGCTGGCAATTATTTAACGGTGGCGAAGGCGTGTGCCGCTGTGCGCACTATTCTCGGCGAGGAATCGCTGCGTCGGCGTTCTTTCGTGCAGGCGCATGGCACCAGCACGCCGCAAAACCGTGTCTCGGAATCGCATATCCTCAACGAGACTGCCAAGCTGTTTGGCATCGAGCAATGGCCGGTCGCGGCGATCAAGGCATTCATCGGCCACACGCTCGGTCCGGCATCGGGCGATCAACTGGTGGCGACGCTGGGGGTGTGGGCGCACGGCATTATTCCCGGTATCAAAACCATCGATCATATTGCCGGCGATGTGCACGACAGCAATTTGCAGATCAGCAGCGAGCATTTGCAGGTCGGCGTCGAGGGTATCGACAGCGCCATTCTGAACGCGAAAGGTTTTGGCGGTAATAATGCCTCGGCACCGGTGTTTGGGCCGCACATCGCGCTGCGCATGTTGAGTAAACAGCGCGGCGAAAAAACGATGACGGCATGGCGCGCACGCAACGAAGCCGTGCGTGAACGCGCGCAACAATATGACGATGCCGCGTGCTCGGGCGATATCAACACGATTTATAAATTCGATCATGGCGTATTGCATGCCGGCGATTTGGATTTCTCGAAACACGCGATCGCGGTGCCGGGTTTCGGTCATCCGGTGAATTTGGATTTTGAGTCGCCATTCAGCGATTGGCTTTGATTTTGCAGCCCGTGGTGATACTCGGAATCCCAATAATTCGAATATCGGCGAGGGCGAATCATGCGCAAATATGTGCGTCATCCCAGCTGCATCCCCGTCGAAATTATCGCGACGATGGCTCGCAATGAAGCGTTTTTTGCGAATGCCGATGAATCCCACGACAGCACAAGGCTGTGCAATATCAGTTACGGCGGTTTTTCGTGTGTCGTGTCGCGGCCACTACCGCTGGGCTGCGATGTGCAATTGCGCATTCCCACGGTGTGGCCGGATTACAGTGGTCACGGCAGCGTACGTTGGTGTCGTGAAATGACCGGTGGTTTTGAAGTCGGCATTGGCTTTACATCGCAGGATGCGTTTAAGGCAAAAATGGTCGAACAGCTTTGCCAAATCGAACAATATCGGCAGCGTGCCTGGATCGACGAAGGGCGCCGCATCGATTCCGAGCAGGCGGCGCGCGAGTGGATTGCATTATTTGCCGAAGAATTTTCGCGATCGTTTCAGCAACCGCATTAACCCGATAAGCAGCAATGCTTAATCGATGATTAAACCCTTCTCGACAAATGTTTCAACGCGGATCGAATGCACGCCATTCGGTAATACATTTCGAATCAAATGCTCGGCATCGCCGGCTGCGGCTATTTTTTCCAGATTGATGATGCGTTCAGCAATGGGATGCTTTTCGGCATCGCGGACAATCATCACTTTCGGTAGATGTCGGTGCCGGTAATTGGTGCTAACGACAATGCCCACTTCACCGGTATGCAATTCCACGATACTGCCTGGCGGATACAGTCCGATGCATTCGATAAATTCATGGGCAAGTTTCGGATCGAATTTCTTACCGGTTTGATCGGTGATAATTTTTAACGCGTTCAGCGAGGACGCACCTTTCTTATAGACACGATCGCTGGTGATGGCGTCGTAAACATCGCACAGCGACACGATGCGCGTGAAATCGGTGATACCCCCGGCTTTGATTTTGCGTGGATAACCGCTACCGTCGAGGTTTTCGTGATGGCCGTACGCGACATCAATCGCGCCGTGATACACATTGCGATGCGCCAGCAAAATATCGCGTCCGCATTGCGCATGCTTTCGCATCTCCGCCATCTCTTCCTCAGTCAGTCGCTCTATTTTCATGAGAACGTTTAGCGGTGTTTGCATTTTGCCGATGTCATGCAGCATGCCGGCAATGCCGAGTTTATTCAGATCTTCTTCACTCGCGCCCAGATGGCGACCGAAGGCAATGGCGAGCAAGCCGACATTCAGACTGTGTTCCGATGTGTATTCATCTTTGTTGCGGAGCTTGGACATCCACATCATTGCATCCGGGTTTTGCAATACGCTGCGCACGCAGTCGGAAACGGTGGCCTTCACTTCTTTGATATCGATGCCCCGACCGAGACGTACATCGTCCATGAACGAGCGGGTGAGCGCCTTCGCATTGGCGTGCGTATTTTTGGCGGCTTGCAGATCGCCTTTGCTCGGCGAGGCGGCGGTATAGACCTTGGTGCGCTGCAGCCGCGGTTCTGAAACGGTGCGTTCCTCGGCCGGCAACCACGAATCTTCGTTCAGTTCTACGAAAACGAATTGACAATGTTTTGCAATTTCATCGACATCTGTGAGGCTGCGAATATGAAAGCCCTGCAGGATGAACGGCGTCTCGAGCCAAGGGCGATCGAGTTCACAAACATACATGCCGACTTTCAGCCCGCTGACCGCAATCTTCACCACACGCTTTTCGTGCAGTGTTCGACCCGGTCGCACAATCGCTTTTTTATCCATTATTCGATGCTCTCGAGTACGCCCGCCTACCCTGGGCCGACGTCGTTTGAGTCTAGTACAAACGCGCTACCCTGCCGCAAGCCGGTGTTGGTTTACACTGAGTGACCCATTTTTGAGCTTAATAATGATGGCAATGACGATATTTCGCGTTCCGGTTTTGAATCGCGTGCTGGCGGGCCTAGCCAGCGTGATTCTTGCCGCGCTGGGTTGGCGTGTCGTCGGTTCACTGCCGCAACAACGCAAATATGTGCTGATCGGTGCGCCGCATACCAGCAACTGGGATTTTCCGTTGATGCTGCTCGCAGTATTGAAAATTGGTATGGATGTGCATTGGCTGGGTAAACACACCTTATTCAAAGCGCCGTTCGGCAGCGTGATGCGGTGGCTTGGCGGTATCGCGGTCGATCGCGGCAAATCGAATAATCTGGTCGCGCAATTGATCGAACTTTTTCGCGAGCGCGATGAACTGGTGTTGTTGATTCCACCCGAGGGTACACGTACTCAGGTCGACCGTTGGAAAAGCGGGTTTTATTACGTGGCAGCCGGCGCTGAGGTGCCAATCCTGCTCGGCTTCGTCGATGCCGGACGCAAGCAGTTAGGATTCGGTCCAGTGTTTAATACATCCGGCGATTACGCGGTCGATCTCGTGGAGATTCAAAAATTCTATGCCGATAAGCGCGGTATTCGACGCTGAGCGTCAGCGCGATATTTGCTATTTCAATTTCAGCGCAGTGCGGAAACGGTAAAAATTCCGAGCAAGGTAAGAGTCAGCGAACCGATAACGTGCAGCGCGATCGTGCCACAGGCGATGGTGATTTTGCCTTGCTGCAGCAGTGCCACGACTTCGGCCGAGAATGTCGAAAAAGTCGTTAAGCCGCCAAGAAAGCCGGTAATTATAAATAGACGCCATTCGGGCGGCAGGCTCGGATTGCTGCCGAAATACGCTGCCGCGACGCCAATCAAATAACCACCGAGCAAATTCGCCAACAGCGTTCCGGGCTGCAGTGACGGCAACGCCGTATTCAAACTAATGCTGAATAACCAGCGTAATACGGCGCCGAGCGACGCACCGACACTGATGGCGGCAATGGCTTGAAACATGGCGATTTCCTTGGGCTGATAAACCTCGCGCTTATTTTGCCAAGTAAACGCGATCAACACACGGGGAATCTCGCGAACCAACAGTTACATGAGCCCGCTATTGCATGTACCAGCCGTGACTCACAACAATCGATTGCCCCGTTAATGCATTGCTGGGAAAACTGGCGAGAAACACGGCCACTTCAGCGACATCGTCGGTCGTCGTAAATTCGCCATCGACGGTGTCCTTTAACATCACCGTGCGCACTACATCTTGTTCGCTGATTCCCAATTCTTTCGCCTGCTCGGGAATTTGTTTCTCGACCAGTGGCGTGCGCACAAATCCGGGGCAAATCACATTCGCACGCACACCGTGTTGCGCGCCTTCTTTTGCCAGCACCTTACATAAGCCAAGCAAGCCATGTTTCGCCGTGACGTACGGCGCTTTCAATAATGAAGCCTCGTGCGAATGCACCGATCCCATATAAATTACCGTGCCGCCGCGCTTGGCTGGATAGACGCGCTGCAAAAATGCGCGCGTCGTTAAAAATGCACCATCCAAATGAATCGCGATTAATTTGCGCCAGTTGTCGAGCGACAACGCGTCGATCGGATCGATATGTTGAATGCCGGCGTTGCTGATCAATATATCCGGTACGCCGAAGGCTTCGGTCAATGCCGCGAAGCCGCGCTCGACCGCTTCTTCATTGGCGACATCCATCGCTACCGCCAAACCGGTGCCGCCGAGTTTTTCCAATTCCGCGACGGCCGCTGTGGCCGCATCGAGCGAAATATCCGCGATGCATACTTTGGCGCCCTCACGCACATAGGCGCGTGCAATTTCCAAACCGATACCGCTGGCCGCGCCGGTAATGACGGCCACTTTTCCTGCAAGTTTCATCACGCTCTCCTTCAGTAAAAACATATGAGGTAAATGATTTGCTATTCAAAAAAATAGATCGATGCAATAAAAATGTTTTCTTCGACAGCTAAATTTCTTCGACCGCGATTTCATGCACGACGATGCCTTTATCATCGGGTACGGGCTGCAACCAGCGCGCCTGTTGCAACGCGAGTTTCGCATCGTTGTAGCCTTTATCCCAACGCCATTCGATCGAGCCTTTGGAAAAATTAATATCCTTCGATGATGATCGCCAATCGTGTCCCGGATATTGCAAGCGCACGATATGCATGGTGGTGCCACAGCCGTGCGACGCTAATTGTTTAATTTCAGGATCGTCTTTTAATGCGGGCGATAATTTGTCATATAACGCATGCAATTGTCGGCGCAGATTGTGCGTTTCTGCATACGCTTCGATATGACGCGCCGAGCGCGAAGCAAACATTACTTCCTTTTGCCGCGATTGCACTTGATCGTATGTTTCTGGCTCCGGGCCTTCGGCAAACCATAGATCGACCATAAAACATAATGTATCGACGCGCGGACTATCGTTGATAACAATTTCCAACGGTGTGTTCGAATACAAACCGCCATCCCAATACAGCTCGCCATCGATACGAACGGGTGGAAATCCCGGCGGTATCGCACCGCTTGCCAGGATATGCTCGATGCCTAAGCGCTGATGCGCGCTGTCGAAATTCACCAATTGCGCCGTCGTTACTTGCAGCGCGCTGACAGTCAGGCGCATTGCCTCGGATGCATTTATCACGTCGACATCGACCAGCTGTTTCAATGTATCGGCGAGCGGCGCAGTGTCATAAATGCTTGCCTTATCCGGCGACACCGGCAGGCCCAGAATAAATGGATTGAATAACCGCGGCGAAAAAAAACCGGGAATACCTCGTGTTATTGCATCGAACGTCGCATGCCACACATTCATGCGTTGCACCCAGTCGGGCGTTGTGGCGCCAGATACTGCATCGTGATGCGCGACGCCGTCCCAAAATTCTTGTAAGCGCAGCAGGCGATTGGAGATATCGTTACCCGCAATGATTGCAGCATTGATCGCGCCGATCGATGTTCCGATCACCCAATCCGGCGTGAGTTCATGTTCATGCAATGCCTGATAGACGCCCGCCTGATACGCGCCCAGGGCGCCGCCGCCTTGTAATGCAAGAACTATTCGCGGTTTATCGCGCCTAAATGACTTCATATTGGTACTCTCTGAATTACGACGACATCGAGTACTATCGCACGAACGGTATCGATATCAGCAGCTAGGACCATCGAGTTGTCAATAACGTTCACCTGCTTAAAAGTGTCAGGCCGCAGTCCACCGGACCACTATCGATTCACCGAAAGTTGCTCCACCGAAAGAAGCACTGCAGTTTTTATTTACACGTTGCCGGTTGCTGCGGTGAGTGTCGGCAATGGCTTCATGATGGTCGCGAATGAAAAGGTGCGCATATGAGTTCGAATCCGCATAGCCGCGAAAAAATTCTGCATGCGCTTTATGAAGCGGCAGAACTTGAACACAACCTCATGTGTACTTATTTATACGCGGCCTTCAGCCTCAGAGCGGGTGAAGACGAAGGGCTGAGTGCACACGAGGCCGCTGCTGTCGCGCGCTGGCGCCGTTGCCTGTTCAGCATCGCTGTCGATGAGATGGCGCATCTGACAATGGTATGGAATATCACCGCGGCACTGGGCGGTTCACCGCGCTTCGGGCGCGGCAATTTTCCGCTCGATCCCGGCATGTTGCCGGCGCGTGTCATCGTCAAGCTCGCGCCATTTAACGAAGCGGTGCTGCAACATTTTATTTATCTGGAGCGGCCGGAGCATTCCGAGGAACCCGATGGCGAGGGTTTCGTCGCCGATTTTATGTTCACGCGCTCCAGCGACAAAATTCGCCTGACGCCAATGGGTTTGGATTACGACACCGTCGGCGTGTTTTACGCCAAGCTCGGTGAGAGCCTCGAAGCGCTGGCAAACGAGATCGGCGAAGACGCCGCATTTTGTGGCGATACGGCACTGCAAATAGCGCCGAGCGATGTCGGCCTCGATTTACCGAAACCGGTGCAATGCCTGAAGACTGCACTCGCCGCGTTCACCGCCATCGTGCTGCAGGGCGAAGGGGCACCGGTCGAAATTAAAGATTCGCATTTTCAAAAATTCATCGCGATACGCACTGAATACGCGGCATTAAAAGCCGCCAATCCGGCATTCGAACCGGCATGGCCAGCGGCGGTAAATCCGGTGCAGCGTACACCGATGCGTGCTGGACGCGTGCGTATCGAAGATGAGGAAGCGGTCGCCACCGTCGATCTCGCGAATGCAGCGTACGGTCTGATGTTGCGCTTGATGGCTTATGCCTATGTGATACCGCGACCGCTACCGGAAAAAACACTGGCGATCGATATTGCACTCGGATTGATGCGAGCGATGACGTATCTGGCGGAACGCGCCGCGCGCTTGCCGGCAGGTCCGGCGTCGCCCGGTTGCAATGCGGGTATGTCGTTTATTGCATTGCGCGATGCAGCCGCGTTGCAGCCGGGAGCGGCCGCGCGTCGATTTTTTATCGAGCGCCTCGATGAGCTCGCAGCCGCGGCCACCGAGCTGGCAGCGAATGCGGATAAGCGTGTCATCGCGGCGTCACGTCAATTAACCGATCTGGCGAAACGCGCTGCGCACGGATTTGAAATTGTTGCGACGACAATACCTACTCAAACCGTTCCCGTTCCTGCGTCGTTGCCAACTGTCGTTAGCGAAACGCCTCCCACTCGCACCGTTGTGGGAAATATCGAAACCGTGGCCGGAAAAGATCTCACAGTCATTTATGAAGCCAAGAAATGTATTCACGCGCGCTTTTGTGTCACCCAGGCGCCGAAAACATTTCTGGCCAATGTGCCCGGCAGTTGGATCTTTCCCGATGCGATGGACACCGAAGCGCTGATTACTGCGCTCGCGCAATGCCCCTCGGGCGCGCTGCAATATCGGCGCAACGATGGTGGTGCGGAAGAGCCAGCGCCACCGGTGAATTTAATTGCAGTGCGCGAAGCCGGACCGTATGCGGTGCGCGCGGATATTCATCTCGATGGCGAACCGATCGGTTATCGCGCCACGCTGTGTCGCTGCGGTGCATCGAAAAATAAGCCGTTTTGCGATTCGTCGCATCATGACATTGAATTCACCGCGACCGGCGAGCCGCCTACCACCACGCAAGCCGATATGCTGAGCGTGCGCGACGGCATACTCGCCATCGATCCGGAAATCGACGGACCATTACAACTGCGCGGCAACTTGGAAATCACCAGCGGAACCGGGCGGGTGGTAGCGCGCCTAACGCAAACGCGACTATGTCGCTGCGGAGCGAGTAACAACAAACCGTTCTGCGATGGCAGTCACGCCAGAGTTGGATTCAAATCGGATTGAAATCGTTATTTACGTGAGGAGAAATATCGATGAATCGCAATCATGATTTTACGTTGGCCGAACCGATCAGCCCCGTTGACCATTCGCAAGGACCGGAACACGCCGCCGTCACGTTAGTGGAGTACGGCGATTTCGAATGCCCGAGCTGCCGTCAGGCATGGCCCGCCGTCAAAATGGTGCAGCAACGGTTCGCTGGGCGTCTGCGTTTTGTGTTTCGTCATTTTCCCTTAGAGCAAGTGCACCCACATGCACTGCTCGCCGCGCAGGCGGCAGAATGCGCCGGCGCGCAGAAAAAATTTTGGGAAATGCACGATCTGCTTTTTGAACATCAAAGCCATTTGAAGAAACAACATCTGATCGGTTATGCCGAGCAACTGCAGTTGGATCGAGTGAATTTTATTGCTGAATTAGAAGACGAGATCTATCTGCAACGCGTGCGCGAACATATCGACAGCGGCGAACGTAGCGGTGTGCGCGCCACCCCGACGTTTTATATCAATGGCCGCCTGCAGGATGTTTCGTTTGGGCTGCACGGCCTGGTCGATGGCATCGAAGCAATTTTAGAAAAAAGAGATTAACCGCAGCGCCAAATAAAAGCGCCCGGGAAATCCGGGCCTTTTATTTTCTCGCTATAACCACAAGCGCGAAAACTTCTGCATTTCTTCGGCGTTCGCATCGGAGATCGCCCAAAAATTCAGCGTTTCATTGCGCCACGAACACACGTAATAACCGGCATTGGCGACGCAATTAGCCGACTGCGGGGCGGCGCGTTCGTTGGGCCAGACAAATAAATTGATGGGATGCTGGCCATGCCGATACACCAGCGCCGCTACCGGTCGACCGGCTAAATAATCGAGCCGACCGCCGGCGAGTGCGAAACCCTGTTCCGCAAAATCGTTCACCGGCGGCGCAAAATCCAATTTGCCGTTGAACCACGGCCGCACGGTATGCTGATCGCTCGATACGACATCGAGCAGATGATCCGCCTGTAACGAACGGACATGTTCCGCCACTACGCTATCGATTAGCGCAGAATTCGATGCGAATTGCGTCATCGGCGTCAGCGCCAGCATTAGCGATGCGGCGAGCGCAGCCCCTGCGCCTAAGAGGCTGAAATTTTTCCAGCGCGCTGCGATCGGGACATGCGGCGTCAGCGCCGGATCTTCTTCGTCGCCCACTGCGTGCAATTTAGCGCGCAGATTCGCGGCGAATTCTGCGTTCGGTGAAAAGCGTGGTGCGCGTTCGCGCAATAAACCACGCAGTTGCACGAGCTGAGTCTGTAACCGAGCGCAATGTTCGCAATGCGCTAAATGCTGCGTCAGTCGCGCTGCGCTGGCCGCATCGAGTTCACCATCGAGATCGGCCTGCAGCAGCAGTTCCATTTCGGCGCAATCGCTTTGAGAATGCATCAGTCGCCCTCCGCCACAAGGGTTTGCAATAATAATTGGCGCGCGCGCCATAAACGCGACATCACGGTGCCGATCGGTGTTGCGGTTATTTGCGCGATATCTTTATAGGATAATTCTTCGAATTCGCGCAGCACAATGCATTCGCGCAATTCGAGCGGCAGCGTGTCGATTGCTTTTTCGATGTCGGTTCGATTTTTTTCTTTCATCCACGCTGCCTCCGGCCCATCGTCAGGATCAATCAGTTCCGGTATATCGTTCGTCTGATCGCGTGACATTGCATCGCGATCATCGTTCGAGTGCAGAGTTTCAAGCGGCACCACCATTCCCGCTTTGCGCGAGCGCAGATGTTCGAACGCGGCGTTGCGCACGATCTGAAACACCCACGCGCGCGCATCGCCGCCTTTATAGCTGCGAAAATACGTCAGCGCGCGCAGCATTGCGTCCTGCACCACATCTTCCGCCGCGTGCGTATCGCGCAGCAGCCACATGGCGAGATTGAACGCCGCATCCAGATGCACGAGCACGACTTCGTTGAAATCAGGCGCTGTCATTGCGTATCAATCGATAGGTCCACGAGATTGAGCGTGATCTTAGCAATGTTATTCACCGAACGATAATTTCACCCTGCATGTGCGGGTGCAGCGTACAAAAATAACGATACGTACCCGGCTTGGTAAACATAAACGCAAATTGATCATTGGTATCGAGCGCCGGCGATTTCAATACATCGTCGGTGGTGCTTTTGACGGTGTGCGGATCATCGTCGCGATTGACCCAAACCACTTTGCTACCGGCTGCGATGGTTAATGTATTCGGCGCGAATGCGTAATTACTGATAGTCACCGTTTGTGTTGCTTCGTTCGTGCCGGCGAACACCGCGGGCGCGGCGAATAAACTCATTAGAAGCGCGGCAAAATGGCGTTGTCGCCCGTGTTTCAGCGAATAAAACATCACTTCAATCTCCTGCAAAAATCGAATCGAAAAAGCTATCGGTAGTAACGGTGACCGGTCGATCGAGTGTGTGATCGCGAATCGTCAGCGCTGCCTTTCGTGCGGCGACGCTGATATCGGAAACGCCGAGCGCGCTACGCAATTGTTCCGCCGATAATTTGAGTGGGCCGGGCCCCGCCGCTTTACCCGGTGCGGGCTGTGGATAGGCCGTCGACATCGCGGAATGAAATACCACATTGCCTTCGACCTTCTGGATGACCTGATGAATGTGTCCATTCAGAATCGTCACCGAACCGAAGCGACGCAACAAAGCTAGCGCTTGCTCGCCATCGTCGGTCGCCCAGCCCCAATCGGCGTAAACGTTCCAGAGCGGAATATGCGTAAACACCACGATCGGCATGCTGGTGGATTTGTCGCGCAGATCGTCGTCGAGCCAGCGCAATTGTTCGGCGCCGAGGTGGCCCAACCCACCGGCTTTGAAATTCAACACATTGGTCAGCGCAATGAAGTGCACGCCGCGATAATCGAAGCTGTACCAACCCTGCGGTGCCTGCGGCGAAAAACGCTTAAAAAATAAATTGGGATCGTCGTTGAGCACGTCGTGCTCGCCTGGCACGTAATGCGTTTCGAGACGCGTGCTGCCGATCAACTGCGCGGCGGTGTCGAATTCTTCGGGTTTCGATAAATGCGATACGTCGCCGGTATGCAATAGGAAAGCAGGCCGAATCGTGCGCACCTGATCCAAGGCCGCCTGCAATGTGCCACCCGGATCGGGATTCGCCTCTTTGTTGAATCCGATATGGCTGTCGCTGATTTGCGCAAAAACAAAATCGCTGCGCTTGATTTGCGCTGGCAGCGTCGGATCACTGGCGGCGAATACGCGCGGTACACCCCCGCGCATCATCCACACCACACCAACGCCGGACCATGCGAGGCACCGCAATGCCTCGCGCCGCGCCATAGCCATCGCTGGCTGACGCGGGTTATCGGATCGTTGTTTATCAAAAATAGTGTCGTCGTCGCTCACCATCGTTCTCCTGTAAACCATTGCCGTTTACAGAGGAGATCGAGTGAGCAGGGGATTTATTCGCGGTACCCCCATTTATTTTTATTATTTTTACTGACTCCCGGCTTGCCAGCATCGATAACCGGGCGGTGCCTATTTAGTAATAGCGACTTCAATCAGCACGGCTTTGAGTCGTATCGGCCAGTTTCAAATTGCATTCCGGGAGTCCGGAAGTGCAATCACACTGTAATCTTCGGTTGTTAATGTTGCGGATTTTACGTCTTAAGGGCGCGCAATTTTGGCGCTGGATGCCCCGTCCTGACCCTATTGCGATGAAATTAAAAACTGTTACTGAGAACTTTGGCTTTCTTATAAAGGGCAGGGTAGATGAATGTCGTCGTTAGAAAATATTTCCGAACAACGAAATGGATACTATCAATTTATAAGCAACGATCGCTTGCAGGATGTGCCGACGGTTCGAGCGATTACACGATCGATCGAACCTGTGACCATCGATACGCTGTGTCACGATGTGCTGGAGCGATTGCTGCACGATGCACATCTCTACGCGATTCCTATTATTGACGATGCTCGCAGGCCGCAATTTCTTATTGATCGCGCAAAGTTTATCGAGTTTTTTGCTAAGCCTTATACTCGTGAAATTTAACGGTCACGATTTGCTGAACCTGATCACTCAGCGCAAGCAAGCCAAATTATTTTTATCTTGCTGAGAAAATTCCAAATCTACCATCCAAAAAACGCTCTGAACTACAGCTGGCTAATGACTATAAGAAGCAGTATTTATTCCGTGGTTTCTTATATTGTAAAGAGGGGCCAACTTGCATTGAAGCGAGAGTCGGTTCATATTTGGCCGCCCTGGTGGGGTTCAGCAGAAAATCACACCGCTAGCGCTTACGGCGATTACAACGCGGATTAAAATCATCAATAGCTGTCACGATGGCAACTTAGCTGTATACGCTCGTTCTATTCTAGGAGTGTCGTTATGAGCTTTTACATCGTTTTGAAAGCCGTTAATGAACTGTGTGCCAAACAGCAGTGGCAATTGCACCGTTGTCACCGTGGAAGTGATAGGGCACTACGCTATTTTATTAAGGATGCGCACGGGCATGTTGTGCAACCCAAGAACTATCGCAGAAGAGTTGGCCTGACGTTAGCTGAGTTGCTGGCTTGGCTGGAATCCTTTGATGATAAATTGTTGGCCAGTCAGGCCTATTTGCTGAAAAAGCACATGGAAGTTGCCGCGTAAAAATATCGCTAATAAATTCAGCCGTCGATCGGTACTTCAATAGATATTAAGTGCAGAGGTTTAGAGTTTATCTGGAAGGCAGATCGCGAACTTCTGTTGTTGTAATCCTTCGGTAAAAATGCCTTTCGAAAAATAAAATAAAAAATTAAAACGAGTAGACCGCACAAAAATCCGGCGCATTGATCTTGATTTAAAAAAATTTTGATGAAAGCGCGGAGCTGAGTCATCGGGTTTTTGTGGCCATGGCTCTTGGCAGAATGGATAGTTGGTGCGCAAGAACCATTGAATGCCCAAGACGGGAGATGAATGGAGTGGGGCGGAGGTAATCTCTGAGGACTGGCAGCGTTTTATCTGAGCAGGATTTTTCTAGAGATCTACAAATCGAGGAAGCATCATCAACCCTACACCAACCATTAAAATAGCCCAGGTATTTTCGATGAAATAGGGGTAACCGATGAGCGCAATGCCCGTATATCGACAGACTACATTCGCTGTGTTTTTCCCATAGATAAAGTAGCCAACGCCGATAGAGCCAAAAATAAGGCCCAACATTAGATTGATGCTATTAGGCAATGTTAATCACCTCGACCATCGCACGTTCCACTTTCCATCGCAGTTCATGCGACACAAATGCAAGTTAGTAATTCGAGGATCCAGGTTCGACGATGACGGCAGTGCCATAACAGAGCACCTCCGTCAGTCCCGCCATTAGTTCAGTGGCATCGTAGCGCATACCCACGATCGCATTTGCGCCCAATTGATCGGCGTGAGCGCACATTAATTGGTAGGTCTCTGCGCGCGTCTGTTCGCAGAGATTGCTATAGATCGTGATATTGCCGCCAAATAATGATTGCAGGCCGCCGAAGATATTGCCAACGATGGAGCGAGAGCGGACAGTGATGCCGCGAACGACCCCAAGACTTTTTGTAATTTGATAGCCTGGAAATTCCAGCGTCGTTGTAACCATCGCATTTTGCATTGATCTATTCCTTCATTGAAATTCGGACGAGCGCGCTGTAATACCATTTTTTGTCAACGCGGTACCAGTTACGAAGAGCGTGTCTTAGCAGGGCATTGATTCATGTGAATAGCCACGCCAATGGACTACATCAATAGTCGCATCCGCTTAACCCATCAAAAACCTAAATAACAGACAGGTCCGGTTCATTTGGCAAAAGCGGAGTTCTTTTTTTTAAAAGAATCGCCGACCGACGCTCTGGCCGAAACGCGGGTAAACATGCGGCGGTAAATCGGCCAAAGCAGTCTTTAGCCAAGGTTGATTTACCACGCGCAGAAGCGGTCATTCAATGCGCTTACGGGCCTTTGAATCGATCAGCCGGACTGATAACACCTTGCCCACCACGATTCAGCACATGCGTATAAATTTGTGTGGTCGCTACGTCGTTGTGTCCCAGCAGCTCCTGAACTGTTCGAATGTCATAACCTGTCTCGAGCAATTGCGTCGCGAAGGTATGCCGAAACGTGTGGCAGGTGATGCGTTTAGTTAATCCCGATTTATGCACTGCAAACCGCAGCGCTTTTTCCAGAGTGGATGGATGCAAATGATGCCGCCGTATTTCGCCAGATACAGGATCGGTACCGCGTTGCGGTGCTGCAAACACAAATTGCCACTTTAGACTCCGCGATTCACCGGGATATTTTCTGGCCAGTGCGTACGGCATTTCGACCGCGCCGAAGCCTTCGGCAATGTCCAGCGTATGTAATCGCTCAATACGAGTGACAAAACCCTGTAATGCGCCCAGCGTGCACAGCGGTAGAACTGTCCGACGATCTTTTCCACCTTTACCTTGCCGAACAGTCAATTCCTTGCGTTCGAAATCGATGTCTTTGACCCGGAGTCGTAAAATTTCAGTTTTGCGCAGGCCGGCACCCCAGGCGATTTGTATCATCGTCAAATACGGTTGCGGTAGATGTTCCAGCACACGCTCAACTTCATTTGTGGTTAATACGACGGGGACATAACGACGTTCTTTCGCCCGAGTGGCTTGAATGTTGTCCAGAGGCCGCTGCAGGACGTGACGAAATAAAAACAATAGCGCGTTGAATGCTTGGTTCTGAGTATTCGGCGATACATGACGCTGCACGGCTAAATAGGTGAGGAATGCCGTCAGCTTCTCAGCGTTCATTTCGTCGGGGTTACGAATACGCTGCTGACGGATAAAGAACCGAATCCAGTGACAATAGGATTTTTCGGTGGCATAGGCCATTTGCCGAAGGCGCAGGCAGTCGCGCACGCGACGCATAAAAGGACTTTCTGCCATGACAACCACTCCATTAGCTGTATTTATATACAGTGTATCGAGATTTCCCCCTGCTTTGTCAATCAGTGGCTTAAAAATGCATTCGTCGGCGCTTGCTGGACAGTTTTCATTCGTCGGGTTAATTTAAAAGCCAACAAGGAAGAGAGGTTCCAACCCCAGCGGTGGTGCGGCTTCCAGAACAACAAAAAGGCCGTGTTAATGGACTACATACACCGACTCATCTGCGTTATTCCTCAAAAGCCAGGATACACCGACGCGTCGGGTGTATTTGGCAAAGCAGACGCGTCTGCATACTAAGTTGTATGGTCAAATTTTATCTGTAATGCGCCGTCGTATTGTTTTGGCAAGAATCAGTTCGGTAGCTCGATACTAAGTGGGTCGCTAAAGACCGTTAACTAGCGTGAGCGCCGAACTGACCCTGTTTC